>Ga0209347_1002228_pt1 | contig 26453 bp, 22 predicted proteins | sample AutmiccommuBRH23_FD_187382 | JGI IMG/M metagenome (GOLD analysis project Ga0209347, IMG submission 187382) | Deep subsurface microbial communities from Mt. Terri, Switzerland - Autotrophic microbial communities BRH/23 (SPAdes) (version 2) | ecosystem: Environmental > Aquatic > Deep subsurface >...
GTTTATTCTGGGAGCCGTTGGGCTGGGGTTGCTTGGACTGGATTTTGAATCGGCCATCGGTGCGGCCGCGTCGTCCCTTGGGAACGTAGGTCCGGCCTTCGGGACCCTGAACCCCGTAAGTAATTTCAGCGCACTGCCCGATCCCGGGAAGTGGTGGTGCGGTTTCCTGATGCTGGCAGGCAGGTTGGAACTTTTTACGGTACTTATCCTTTTGACCCCGTATTTCTGGAACAGGACCTGACAGGAGGTTCAGAAAAAGAAAAAGACCACCGCCCGCAGGGCAATGGTCATTTATAAAATACGGTTAAACCGGCTTCCCTTTACACCACTGCCTTTATCCTGGCAACGGCTTCGCGGATCTCCTTCTCGGATGCCGCATAGGAAATCCTGATGCAGTTCGGGCCGCCGAAAGCCTCTCCCGTTACGGTGGCCACATTCGCATGTTCCAGAAGGTAGATGGCAAAATCGGAAGCATTCGAAATAAGGGTCCCGTTTAATTCACGTCCGAAGAAGCCCGAGACATCCGGGAATACATAGAAGGCACCTTCAGGAACGTTCAGGTTAAACCCTTCCACTTCCCCGAGCAGGGAAAGGATGAGGTCACGCCTCATACGAAACTCATCGATCATATACTTGATGCTACTTACAGGGGCCTCCAGGGCAGCAATGGTAGCCCTCTGGGCAATGCTGTTTGCCCCGCTGGTTATCTGCCCCTGGAATTTGGTGCAGGCCTTCGCAATCCATTCAGGGGCACCAATATACCCAATCCTCCATCCGGTCATGGCGAAAGCCTTGGAAACCCCGTTAACGGTTACGGTACGGTCATACATCCCTGCGATTCCGGCCATACTTACGTGGCCGCCAATGAAATTAATATGCTCGTAAATCTCGTCGGAAACTACCAGTATGTCCGGGTACTTGTGCAGGACCTCGGCCAGGGCCTGGAGTTCTTTTTTGCTGTAAACCGAACCGCTGGGGTTGCATGGCGAACTGTACCATAACATTTTGGTTTTCGGGGTGATGGCACTTTCAAGCTGTTCGGGGGTCATCTTAAAATCCGAATCTATCCCCGTATGGACTTCAATCGGAACACCTTCAGCCAGTTTTACAATATCGCTGTAACTAACCCAATATGGGGCAGGGAGGATCACTTCGTCTCCCTTGTTCAGGAGCACCATGGCAATATTGGCGAGTGATTGCTTTGCTCCGGTAGACACTACAATCTGGTTCAGGCCATACTCCAATTGATTGTCTCTTTTGAACTTGGTCGAAATGGCTTGCTTAAGCTCCACATAGCCATCAACCGGGGAGTAGCTGCTATAGTTCTCATCAATGGCCTTTTTGGCAGCTTGTTTGATAAAGTCGGGGATGTTGAAATCTGGCTCTCCAAGGCTGAGGCCGATGATATCTTTGCCCTGTGCCCGCAGTTCCCTGGCTTTAGCTGCCATTGCCAGGGTGGCTGAAGTGGCCATATTGGTAATTCTTTCAGACAGCATATTCTTAATTTCCACCATATTATTATTGGTATTGAAGGGCAGGATTCTTGCCCAGCTCCTTTAAATGTTTAAAGTGCGAAATTATGGCTTTTCTTGTAGTTTTATATTCGTTGTATGGCAAATTAAATTCCTCTGCCGTCTGTTTAACAATTTTGGAAATTTTTGTGTAATGTATATGGCTGATGTTAGGGAAAATATGGTGTTCTACCTGGTGGTTTAAGCCCCCGGTATACCAATTCACTATTTTATTCCTGGTCCCGAAATTTACTGTGGTTGCCAACTGGTGGATCGCCCAGCTGTTTTTCATGGTGCCATCCGTTTCGGGCAGGGGCGTTTCCGCTTCATCAACAACATGGGCCAACTGGAATACAACACTCAGGATAACCCCTGCCACATAATGCATGACAAAAAAGCCGATCAGAATTTTCCACCAGGCAATATTGAGGAAAATCATGGGGATTACTATCCAGATGGTGATGTAGATGAGCTTGGTGATCACCAGCACACTCCAGTTGACAATGGGGTTAGGGAAATTGCCATAGGATAATTTACGCCTGGTATAGCGGTACATTTGAATAAAATCGGTTGTTATTGCCCAATTGAAGGTAAGGAGGCCGTACAGGAAAATGGAGTAAAAATGCTGAAAGCGGTGGAACCTGTGCCATTTGGCGTGCTCCGAAAAACGCAGTACCCGCCCGGCTTCCAGGTCTTCGTCATGATTATGGATGTTGGTGTACGTATGGTGCAAAACATTGTGCTGAACCTGCCAGTTATATACATTACCGGCAAGGATATAAATACTGCCCCCCATTAACTTATTAACCCACTTCTTGGTGGAATAGGAGCCATGGTTGCCATCGTGCATCACGTTCATTCCAACCCCGGCCATCCCCACGCCCATGACCATGGTAAGCAGAAGGTTGGCCCAGTTGGGTAGGTTTAATGTTAAAATGAGAAAATAAGGGGTCAGGAAGAGGGCAAACATTACAGCCGTTTTAAGGTGTAATTTCCAGTTGCCTGTCTTCTTTAATTCATTCTCCTTAAAATAATTGTTAACCCTTTTGTTTAGGGTCTTGAAAAACTCTGCGGAATCTTTACGGGAGAATCTGATAGCTTGTCTGTTCATCGTCTTGCTTATATATTTGGGCAGGGAGCTACCCCTATATAACGTTTTATTATTGCTTTTAATACCGGGCCCTTAAAGTATTACATTTGCCCGATATACAAAGGTACGCATGCCAGCTGATATAGTTTTTAAATATTTTCACAACTTTTCGGAAGAACAGCAGCAGCAGTTCAATAACCTGGAGCATTTGTACCAGGACTGGAACCAAAAGATAAACGTGGTATCGCGCAAGGATATAGATGAGCTTTATCTCCGGCATGTACTGCATTCTTTGGCGATTGCCCGCATAATCTCCTTCCTTCCGGGTTCGCAGGTACTCGATATGGGCACCGGCGGCGGGTTTCCGGGCATCCCACTGGCCATCGCCTTCCCCGAAACCCATTTTACCCTGGTGGATGCCATTGGCAAAAAGATTAAGGTGGTTGAGGAAGTGGTGGCCGGGCTGGGTCTTAAGAATGTTACCACGCGTCACTCCCGGGTGGAAGAATTGAATGGGGAATTCGATTTTATTGTCAGCCGTGCCGTTGCCGCCATGCCCACTTTTGTATACTGGGTGCGAGGTAAGATTAAAAAAAAATCCCGGCATACCATAAAAAATGGCATCCTGTACCTGAAAGGCGGTGATCTGACTGATGAATTAAAGGACTACAAAACGGTTCAGGTATACGACCTGAAGCAATACTTTGAAGAAGGTTTTTTTGAAACCAAGAAGCTGGTATACCTGCCGGTAAAATACCGGCCATGACCTAAATGGTATAAATACCATAAAACGCCTTCCTGTATCTTCTGGCGTATGCATGCAAATAAGCCCATACCCGGTTGTAAACCGATTGCATCCTTACAGGGTTTGTCCTGTGTGTGTGATTGCTGTTCATGGCTGAGACCAATTGATACTATATTAAGGATTTAGTTACGTTAAATTTACAATTAATTAACGTTAGATCTGCAGAAATAGTATTAAAGTTTTTAAAATTAACATGTTAAAGGGCTTGCCTGCCTGACCCTGGCGGCTACAGCAGCAGCCACCGGGCAGGCATGGGCAGAGGGTAGTAGGTAAAAGTTAATATGGCTGGATGCTATCCTAAAAAGGGGTATCTGTAGTCTTCCGGGCTCACGAAAGTTTCTTTTATAAGCCTGGGCGACACCCAACGCAGCAGGTTCTGCATGGATCCGGCCTTGTCGTTGGTGCCGGATGCCCGCGCCCCCCCGAAAGGCTGTTGCCCAACCACCGCACCGGTCGGTTTGTCGTTGATATAGAAATTACCGGCACTGTTTTCCAGTAACCGGGTGGCCTGCTCAATGGCATAGCGGTCTCTGGCCATTACCGCCCCCGTAAGGGCATATTCCGAAGTGCCGTCAACCAGGGTAAGTGTTTTGTCCCAGTCTTTGTCCTCGTAAACATATACGGTTACCACAGGGCCGAATAGTTCGGTCTCCATAGTGGGGTAGTGGGGGTCGGTGGTAAGGATCACTGTAGGTTCTATGAAATAACCTTTGGATTTGTCATATGCCCCGCCTGCAATGATCTCCGCATCTGCATCGTTTTTTGCCTTATCTATATAGGATGCGAGCTTATCGAAGGCCGCTTCATGGATAACGGCGGTAATAAAATTATCCATATCTTCCGGGGACCCGGGGGCATTGAAGGAATTTACATCTTTCTTTACCCGATCCAGGATATCACCGGCTGTAGATTTGGGAAGGTATACCCGTGATGCCGCCGAACATTTCTGGCCCTGAAACTCAAAGGCACCCCTGGTAATGGCGGTGGCCACCTGCTGAGCCGGTGCCGTCGGGTGCGCCAGGATAAAGTCTTTCCCTCCGGTTTCACCCACAATCCTCGGATACGATTTATAAAGCTGGATGTTATCGCCGATTTTTTTCCAAAGCGACCTGAAGACGGCGGTGGACCCTGTATAATGGATCCCCGCAAAATCAACGCTGGATAACAGGGTATCAGTGATCATTACCGGATCGCCGTATATGAGGTTGATGACGCCATGAGGCAGACCAGCCTCCCGAAGTACATCCATAATTACCCATGCAGAAAATACCTGGTGGTCGCTGGGTTTCCAGATTACGACATTCCCCATCATGGCAGCACTGGTAGGCAGGTTGCCTGCAATCGCCGTAAAATTAAAAGGGGTAATCGCGTATACAAAGCCTTCCAGCGGGCGGTACTCTACCCGGTTCCAGATGCCCTCATCGGATTCGGGCTGATCGTTGTAGATCTGAGCCATGTATTCTACATTGAACCGCAGGAAGTCTATAAGCTCGCAGGCCGCATCTATCTCCGCCTGATGGATGTTCTTCGACTGCGCGATCATGGTGGCCGCATTTATCCTGGCCCTGTAAGGCCCGGCGATCAGTGCTGCCGCTTTAAGGAAGATGGAAGCCCGGTTTTCCCAACTCAATGCCGCCCAGGCTTGCCTGGCACCAAGCGCCGAGTCCATGGCCTGGTCAACATGCTTTCGGGAGGCTTTGTGATATTGGCCCACCTGCCGCCTGTGGTCGTGCGGGGGGGCAATGCGGGCGGTTTCTCCTGTCCTTACCTCTTCCCCTCCGATATACATGGGGATATCTTCCTTCCCGTTCAGGTAATCCCGGTATTGCCGCAGCACCTGCTCCCTTTCGGGACTTCCGGGTTCATAGGTTTTTACGGGTTCGTTAACTGCAACAGGGACATGAAAAAAGCCTTTACCCATGATCGTTTTGTTAGGTTAAAATATCCTGCCAAAGGTACTAAAACCATATCCGAAACGAAAAATAAAAGGCGGGAAAACCGGGGCTAATTCAGGGCGAAAGGAGCACTGAACTTAAAAGTCGGGACTATGACCCGGAACTTTTCGGTGGTGGTAAAATTCACCATATTATAATGTCCCCTCATGGCTCCGATAGGGGAGGCCAGTAAACAACCGGAACTGTAGGTATGGGCTTCGCCGGGCTTTATAACCGGCTTTTTGCCTATTACCCCTTCCCCGTCGAGCACCTCGAAGTCGTTCAGGGAATCGAAGATTTCCCAGTGCCTGGATGTAAGCTGTACAGAATCCTTGCTTTGGTTCTCAATGGTTATTGTGTAGCCAAAGGCAAAATGCATTTTATAGTTCTTGAAGAACGTGCCTTCAAAACTGGTAGTCACCGATATCTTGATTCCTTTGGTAACCTGTGTGATCATACGCTAATACTAAAAGGTAAAGACACTTCCCAGGATAAATAATAATCCTCCTATGCCCGCTAAAATAAAAAATATCATATTCAGAAACAGGTACTTAATGATAGTCTTGAACCTTCCCTGCCCGTAAAAATTACGCATAGCCTTATAAAGGTAGAACGCAAATACCACTAATGCAAGCCAGGAAGTGGAAATGTTAAAAATAGCATCTATCAAAAAGCTAATAATGAGCAAGATAAATAATAGGGTCTGATTATGAAAACTAAAGATCAGATTATCGGTGTAGGTATATTTTTTTCTGATGTATACCAACACAATGAACATGGCGAAGACAGGGAGGAAGAAAAACGTGGCAAAAGGGAGCCCGGAAATTAAGGAGTTAATAAACGATCCCGGTTGCCTGGTTACTTTCAATGTGCTGCCAGCCAATTTGAAGGACAACCTGTTTTCCGTGTTGTCCGGAATCTCATATTTTTCAACAGCTTCCTCAAAACTGTAGACAGAATCGCGGCCAAGCAACGTTCCGAAAAACTCCTGTTTCTGAGCTATCCTTCCGAAAAAGCTTGTTGCTTTGATATTCCCGAAATAACCGCCCGGGTCATGCACAATCAGGGAATCCCGTCTGTTACGGTATTGTTTTATAGTTCCGCCCAAATCTACCGAATCCATTATTTTAAGAGCTTCCTCCTGTGCAGGGTTGGGTATCGGGATAGCCCTGTTAAAAGTTTCGTCCAGGTTGAAGACAATGCCGTCGTTCCTGCTGCCATAACGGTCCAGCTCGCTGAAGCCCCCGCTGATCCCAAGCATAAGAAAATAGATGATCGCAAGGCTCAGCATAAAGCGGAACGGGTTGGTGTAATACACCCGCCTCCCTGCTATATATTCTTTTGTGATACGTCCCGGGTGGAGGATCATTGCGGAAAGCGTCCTTATAAGCCTGGAATCATATGCGATTACATTCGAAAAAAATTCATCCACAAAATCCCTTAACGTCACCTTTTTGGTGCTGTTTGCCTGAGAACAATTGGGGCAGTAGCGGTCGCTGATATCCAGTGGATGCTGGCAGTTAAGACATTCGGTGCCCCTGTACTTCAGCTGGAACCTTCCCCGGTTTTCGTTGGTTGATCTGTAGCTCATCTTGCTTGCATGTGCTAATGGTTTTGGAAGGGGTCTGAGCGTTGCCGCAAAGATACGTTAATTGGTGATATTTCTCGAATTGGCGGAGCCTATCCCTATGATGCTGTCATACAGATCCCCGAAATTCCGGTAGTACACCAGGATCAGATAATTGTTTTCCGTAAAATGGAAATTGCCACAGACGCCATTCATTTCTATGGAACCGTCGCCGGCCTGTTGAACGTATTTATAATTGTAGAACCCCTGTTTGAGCCTGATAACAGCTTCCATATTGCCGTTTTCTTCGTTATACTCCATCCGGTTGACCTCCTCCAGGGCATAGTTGTTAAACTTTCCGAAAACATAAACCTCGTCCGTTTGAAGCCGGGCCGTATACGGAAGGCTGAAATGCACGTCGGTGTATTCGGCTTCCCTCGAATTGTTTTCCCCCTGAAGCGTCCTGATCAGGAAATCTCCGTTAATATCGGGAAAATAGGTATAAGGTTCTTCAAACCTGTACCTGTCTGTAAAAAGGTGGTGGTGGTAGACATCCTGGAATTCGATATGGGAAATAGCTGCACTTGGGGCCCTCAGGTCCTTGGTGTCAAAATTCAGGTATTCGTTCCCGCCCGGAAAACTCGTCTCCTGGTCGTACCTGTAAACCAGTTCGTTACCCATGGTATACTGAGGTGTAATATTGTAAAGGGCCGATGGCCAGTGGTGATTCTGCAGGATGGCAACCTTGACTTCCTGCTTCGGGTTAACGAGCCGTACATCGGTTGCATTGATCGTGAACTGAACCACCTGGCGTTCATTAAGGAATTCGAAATCCCTGGAGCGTTTAACGATGGCTCCAACCTGCACCTGGTTCTGGTAGACTATAAACCTCCTGGAGAATTGCAGCTCATTATAGGCATTATATACCTCAATCAGGTAATTGCCGCTTACCCTCAGGCGGACATTATTGTTGGGGATGGTTAGCCGGTAATTGGAATAAGGCTGCAGGGTATTATAGCTGTTTTCGTAATCAATGATCCGCTGGTTGTCTGCCCCGTTGAGGTATTGGGATTTCAGCAGGCTTGAAACTGTCCAGTCATAATCGCAATGAACTATCTTGTAATAATAATCCTGTTCGTTGGCCAGCAGGTCGTCGAATTCCAGGTAAAGTGTTTCACCCTGTTGTACTACAGGGAACTGGTCTTCAGTAGGTCCCTTGAAGATTATGGATCGGATATTTGCCGGGGCAGGGACTTCTTCCTGGACCTGTCCGATGACAGGAAATGACCATAAAATAACCAGGATTTGTTTAAGATTCAGGGGCATTTACAAGCTGATTTTCAGGCAAAGGTAAACAAAAAGCATACCGTGCCATTCCATCCCCGTCCAAAGCCCAATTTTATGGTTAATAATTATGAAAACTTTCTTTTAAGTACTATTTTTGGGGCTTGAAATGATAACCTAAGGTTTCCATTATATGTCTAAAGACATTCGTATTAAAAAAGGTCTGAATATTAACCTTGTAGGTGCCGCTGAACCAACCACTTCCAAAGCCGTTTTAAGTAATGTTTACTCCATAAATCTTCAGGACTTCCACGGGATAACCCCGAAGATGGTTGTCAAGGAGGGTGCCGAAGTTAAGGCAGGGGAACCGCTTTTTTACAGCAAGAACCATCAGGCCATGCTCTTTGTCTCTCCTGCAAGTGGCGAACTTGTTGAGATTGTGAGGGGGGCAAGGAGGAAGATCCTAAGCCTTAAGATCCTGGCCGATAAATCCCAGCTCCAGCTCGAGCACAAACCGCTTAACCCGGAACAGGCTTCCGGCGAAGAAATCAGGGCCTTTCTTTTGAAAACGGGATGCTGGCCCTTTATAAAACAACGGCCATACGACCTGATCGCCAACCCGCTTACCACCCCCAAGGCAATTTTTATTTCGGCATATGCCACCGCGCCCCTGGCTGCTGACCCTGAATACCTGCTGGCCGGGAAGGAAACCGAGCTGCAGGCAGCTATAACAGCACTTGGGAAACTGACGCCCGGGAAAGTGCATGTCTCGGTAGGCAAAAAAGGCAATTCCCCCTTGTCCGGGCTTAAGGGTATCACCCTGCACCGTGTCAGCGGGCCACACCCGGCTGGCCTGGTAGGCACCCAGATAAATAAAATCGACCCCATCAACAAAGGGGAACTGGTCTGGACCATCCAGCCACAGGACCTTGTTATAATAGGGGAGGCGCTGCTTAAAGGGATTTTTAATCCCCAGAGAACCATAGCCCTGGTAGGGTCCTGTGTAAAGTCGCCCAAATACTATACCACCCGTATAGGTGCCGAAATCGCTACCTTCCTTTATGCCAGTGGGGTAAATAACGAGAATTTCAGGGTGATCAACGGCGATGTACTTACCGGCAGGAAATCAAGGCCCGACGGCCATCTGGGCTTCTACAACAGCACGGTAAGCGTTATCCCGGAAGGGGATGATTATGAATTCTTCGGATGGAACAAACCTGTTTTCAATAAGATTTCCACCACCCGTGCCCTGACTTTTTCCTGGCTGCAGCCAAACAAAAAGTATGATCTGGACACCAATACCAACGGCGAACACCGGGCCTTTGTAGTCACCGGCCAGTATGAGGAGGTCTTCCCGATGGATATTTATCCGCTTCAGCTGTTGAAAGCCTGCATGGTACAGGATCTCGACGAGATGGAACAACTTGGGCTTTATGAAGTTATCCCGGAAGATTTTTCACTTACAGAATTTATTTGCATCTCCAAACAGCCCCATCAAAAGATTATCAGGGAAGGCCTGGATTTACTATACAAAGAAATAGGATAATAGGATGAGAGATAAAAGACTTACGTTTAAGAAGCGCTTGCATATCCTGAAGCATCACTACAGGGACAAGAAACTGGCACCGGCCTTCAATGCCCTGCATACCTTCTTGTACACCCCGAACGAGACTACACATTCCGGTGCTCATATACGCGGGGCGGACGACCTTAAGCGTACCATGAACACCGTGATCATGGCACTGATTCCTGTTCTGCTGTTCTCCATGTTCAACGCAGGGTACCAGCACTATGCCGCTATCGATGCCGCCAACGGGACGCCTCGCGAACTTTCACTCTGGGTTAATTTCCTCAACTGGGAAAATTTTTTAATCGGAATAACGGAAGTATTGCCATTGGTGATAGTTTCCTACGGCGTAGGCCTGCTGATTGAATTTATTTTTGCCGTTATCAAAGGCCACGAAGTGGAAGAAGGATACCTGGTAACAGGCATGCTTGTCCCGCTGATCGTACCTATAGATACTCCGCTTTGGATGCTTGCGGTGGCTGTAGCCTTTGGCGTAATCATCGGGAAAGAGGTTTTCGGTGGCACCGGGATGAATATTCTGAACCCAGCCCTTACCATCCGCGCCTTTCTCTTTTTCGCATATCCGACATGGATGAGTGGCGACAAGGTATGGGTGCATGAGGCGGTTGAGCGGGCAGGGACAGCTGACGCCATTTCAGGGGAGACTATCCTCGGATACCTTGCCCAGAATAATGTTGCAGGCTATGATTACAGTGTCTCCGATATGTTTTTTGGCTTTATCCCCGGCTCCGTTGGGGAAACTTCCACCTTCCTGATCCTGCTGGGCGGCCTGTTCCTTATTTTCAGCAAGATTGCCAGTTGGCGGATCATGGTGAGTGCAGTTATAGGGGCACTTGTTATGGGCTTGATATTCAATGGGGTGGTAGAGGCCGGATGGGTTACCGATACCAGTAAATTTTACGGGTTGATGAGTTTTGAATACTGGAAACACCTTATAGTAGGCGGCCTGGCATTTGGAATCGTCTATATGGCCACCGACCCGGTTACCGGTGCACAAACCAATCGTGGGAAATGGTATTACGGCTTCTTCATTGGTTTTATTTCCGTGATGATCCGCGTATTCAATCCTGCCTATCCCGAAGGGGTCTTCCTGGCTATCCTCCTGATGAATGTATTTGCCCCTACCATAGACCATTACGTTGTGAAAGGCAATATCAGAAGACGTTTGAAACGATTTAAATCGGCTACCATCCTGCCAGCAGCTTCGGATGAACATAGCGAGAAACTTAAAGTTGAAACCATTTAATTATGGCAATTAATAAGGAAAAGAACACCTATACGGTCATTTTTGCCGCACTTATGGTGGTTGTTGTAGGGAGCATCCTGGCTTATCTGGCTTCTGCACTCAGGGGCCGGATCCAGGAAAATGAACGTTTTGAAAAACAACAGAATATCCTGTACGCCATGGGGATTAACCAGAATGACGACCCGGGGGCGGTGAGCTTTATCCCCACAGACAGGGTTGAGGCGGAGTTCGCGACCTATATCAAGGAGCAGCTTGTCATAGAAGGCGATGATATTACCCAGGATGATGAGGCCTATCTGATTGATATGAAGAAGCAACTCGACGTCATAAAAAATGGAGGAACGCCAAGATTACCCGTATTCATTGGAGATAAGGATGGAAAACAGTATTATATAGTCCCCATGTACGGGAAAGGACTTTGGGATGCTATTTGGGGCTTCCTGGCACTTGACGAGAATATGGTGGTACAAGGCGTTTATTTTGATCACAAAGCGGAAACCCCGGGCCTGGGTGCCAACATTAAAGCGCGATATTTTATGGACGACTTCACCGGGGAAACTATTATGGACGGAACCCGCTATTCTGGAATTACCGTCGCAAAAGGAAACAACGACCCGATCAACCAGGACAAGGAAGATAACCAGGTTGATGCCCTGGCCGGAGCCACTATTACCGGGAACGGGGTAAGTGCGATGATCAGAAATACCATCAACCTGTACAAGGATTATTTCGAAACATTAAGAAACAAAGGATAGAATGGCCCTACTTTCAAAAAAAGACAGCAACCTGATACTCGACCCGCTGGCCGACAACAACCCCATCACCATACAGGTACTGGGAATTTGTTCGGCCCTGGCGATCACGGCAGAACTTAACGCCTCTATCGTGATGGCCCTCTCCGTAATGTTCGTCCTTGGACTTGGGAATGTGGTGATCTCCCTGATGAGGGGGATAATCCCTTCCAAGATCCGGATTATAGTTCAGCTGGTCGTGGTAGCCACCCTGGTAATCATCGTAGACCAGGTCCTCAAGGCATTTGCCTATGAATTGAGTAAGACCCTCGCGGTGTTTGTAGGCCTGATTATTACCAACTGCATCATTATGGGGCGTTTCGAGGCATTTGCCCTTGGAAACGGACCCTGGCGTTCATTTCTCGACGGGATTGGCAATGCGGCGGGTTACGGCCTGATCCTGGTGATTGTAGGTTTTTTCAGGGAATTACTCGGATCCGGTACCCTGCTGGGATTTCCTGTCCTTGGTGATCCCATAACAAAAACCGGACTCTATTCGATCGGATATGAGAATAATGGATTTATGCTGTTGTCTCCAATGGCCCTTATTGTAGTGGGGATCATCATCTGGATACAACGCTCGAGGAACCGTGCATTGATTGAAGAAAATTAAATGAAGACCTTTTAAAGGAAAGATATGTTAGAGCATGTAGAGTTGTTTTTTAAATCCATATTCATAGATAATATGGTATTTGCCACCTTCCTCGGAATGTGTTCCTACCTGGCGGTTTCCAAAAAGGTGACCACGGCCGTAGGCCTGGGCGCCGCCGTGATTTTTGTACTCGCGGTAACGGTACCCCTCAACTGGCTGCTAGACCAGTACCTTCTGCAGGAAGGCGCACTCTCCTGGCTGGGACCTGAATATGCGGATTACAACCTGAGCTTCCTGTCCTTTATCCTTTTTATAGCGACCATCGCTACCATGGTACAGCTGGTGGAGATAGTCGTAGAAAAATTTTCCCCCGGCCTTTATAATTCCCTGGGGATTTTTTTACCGCTTATCGCTGTAAACTGTGCCATCCTCGGAGGTTCGTTGTTCATGCAGGCCAGGGAAATCCCTTCGCTGGGCCTGGCCTTCAATTACGGATTAAGCTCCGGGATCGGTTGGTTCCTTGCCATCCTGACCATCGCTGCAATCCGCGAAAAAATTCGCTACTCCAATGTGCCGCCCCCACTAAGAGGCCTGGGGATCACCTTTATTATAACCGGGCTTATGGCCATTGGCTTTATGAGTTTCGGCGGGATGCTTACAGGAGGCGATGAAGAGGTAGCCGCCCCGGCACCCCAGGTTACCCAGGAACAGGAAGAGGATGTGAAGAACACCAAAGAGGAGGCAGATGAACAGACCGTTTCCTTCAATCAAGCCATAAAAGAATAAGCATGATATTAGCAACAAGTACCCTTGGGACCATCCTGATTACCGTGGTCGCCTTTATGATCCTCTTATTGCTCCTGGTGACGCTTTTATTGTTTACCAAGGAAAAGCTTTCGCCTTCCGGCCCGGTGACCATTACAATTAACGGGGAGAAAAAGCTCCAGGTTGCTTCGGGAAGTTCGCTCCTTTCCACCCTGGGAGATAAAAAGATTTTCCTGCCCTCAGCCTGTGGCGGAGGCGGAACCTGTATCCAATGTGAATGTCACGTACTTTCAGGCGGGGGTGAGGCCCTGCCCACAGAAACCCCCCATTTTTCCAAAAAGGAACTAAGGGAAGGTGCCAGGTTGGCCTGCCAGGTTAAGGTAAAACAGGACATGGAGATCACCATTCCGGAAGAAGTGTTCGGGATCAAGAAATGGGAGGCTACCGTAGTGCGAAATTTCAATGTGGCATCCTTTATCAAGGAATTTGTGGTAGAAATCCCGGAGGACATGAACTACAAGGCAGGCGGATATATACAGATCGAAATCCCGCCCTGTGAGATTAAATACCAGGATATCGATATTACAGCACACCCGGAAGAACATGAAACCCCCGACAAGTTTCAGGCCGAATGGGATAAATTTAACCTATGGCCCCTGGTAATGAAGAATACCGAAACGGTGGAGCGGGCCTATTCCATGGCTTCTTATCCTGCGGAAGGAAGGGAGATCATGCTGAACGTAAGGATTGCCACCCCGCCATGGGACCGTTCCAAAAACGGCTGGATGGATGTTAATCCGGGTATTGCATCCTCCTTTATTTTTGCCCAGAAACCCGGCGATAAAGTTATAATTTCAGGTCCTTATGGCGAATTCTTCATTAATGAATCCGAATCTGAAATGCTGTATGTAGGCGGCGGTGCCGGAATGGCCCCTATGCGCTCACACCTGTATCATCTTTTCAGGACACTTAAAACCAACCGGAAGGTTACCTACTGGTATGGTGGTCGCTCCAAGAGAGAACTCTTTTATATTGACCATTTTAAAAAGCTGGAAAAGGAATTCCCCAATTTTAAATTCTATATGGCGCTTTCGGAGCCGCTGCCTGAAGATAACTGGAAAGTAAAGGAAAACCTGGATGCCCCGGGTGACGGGTTTGTTGGGTTCATCCACAATTGCGTCATCGATAACTACCTGAGTCTCCATGAATCCCCGGAGGATATTGAGTTGTATTTCTGTGGCCCGCCCCTGATGAACAAGGCGGTTCAGAAAATGGGTGAGGATTTTGGAATCCCTGATGAACATATCCGCTTCGATGATTTTGGTGGTTAAAATCCTCCAGGACTCCCGGTTTGAATCATCAAAGGGCCGGTAGTGCATAAAAATCAGGCACCGACATTGAGTCAATATCGGTTTTTTAATAATTATGGTATGCAACCCTTAACGGAGCAGGAACTGCACAATCTTGCAATGAATATTGTGGGCCGCGAGCTCGAGGCGGAAGGCTATGAATTTATGGGCGTGAACAGCAAACCAAAACGCAATCCCCAGTTCGTTTGCCTTAAAGAAAAGGAATTGCATTTTATTGTGGTCAGAAATATAGCCTACCCCGCAGATCCCAGGGAGTATGACCATAAACTGATGCAGCAGGTGAAAGAACATGCCCTGAAGTTTGAAGCGCGAACCTGGTATGCCGGCGTGGGGCTTTCAAATGCCGAAGATCGTACCCGGCCCGTGTATCTGAATGAAGAATACCTTGTAGAATATGACGGATTAATTGAGATTTGATATGAAATACACGGGATTTCTCCTGTTTACCCTTTTAGCGCTTACCTCTTGTAACAATGGGATCAACAGGAATTTAAATTCCGGAGAAGCCCTGGGAACTACCTATAACATCATTTACCTCACAGACGGGCCCCTTGATCTGCAACAGCAGTTCGACTCGGTCTTCAGGGCCGTGAATGCGTCCATGTCTACCTATATTCCTGAATCAGACATCTCACGGATCAACAGTGGCGACAGTACCGTGGTAATCGATACCATGTTCCGGGAAGTCATGGCCATTTCAGGGGAGGTGCACGCCAGAACAGGGGGCTATTTTGATCCTACGGTTGGTGTGCTCGTTAATGCCTGGGGATTTGGCCCCGGCTCCTCCATGGTCATGGATTCGGCGGCAGTAGACAGTTTGCTGGAATATGTTGGTTTTGATAAACTGACTATCAGGCCCAATTTTACAATCAGCAAACAGCATCCCGGAATATTTCTCGATTTTAATGCGGTGGCAAAAGGGTATACCATAGACAGGCTTGCCGCCGTGCTGGACCGTTACGGAGTAGAACATTACCTGGTAGAAGTGGGTGGCGAACTCGTGGGAAAGGGCATGAACCTTTTAAAGGAAAAACCATGGGTGGTGGGGATAGATGACCCCCAGGTTGAGGAAGGCCGGGTTTTAAAGGTGCGGGTACAATTAAAGGACAGGGCGCTCGCGTCATCCGGAAATTACCGGAAATTCCGGATAGATTCCACTAGCGGGAGAAAGTATGTTCATACCATAGACCCCATTTCAGGATTTACCAAAAACTCCAATGTCCTTGCCGCCAGTGTACTCGCTAATTCCTGTGCGGTAGCCGATGCATATGCCACTGCCTTTATGGCCATGGACCTCGATGAATCCATAAAACTGCTTGTGGAGCAGAAGGAACTGGAGGCTTATATTATTTACCTCGATGAGGAAGGTGAGACCAGGGAATTTATGACTACGGGCTTTAAGGAGATTGTTTTGGATTGATCAACGGGACACAAGGGGAAGGATTTCCCCTTTGGCAAGGCGGTACCGCTCCACTTCCATGGGGGTGAGCCTGGCGGTATAATCCACTTCCGTTACCCGGAACCCAACACTTCTTAATTTATCAAAGTAATCCTTTCCATAAATACGGACATGGTCGTACTGCCCAAAAATCCTGGCCCGCTCCCGGCGGTCAGTAATACGGTTATCCTCAAAGGTCATTGCACGCTTAATGTCCTGTGGTACCTGAAAGATCCCCCAGCCCCCCGGTTTCATAACCCGGTATAATTCCTTCATGGCCCTTAAATCATCGGGGATATGTTCCAGGACATGGTTGCAAAGGATGACGTCGAAACTTTCGTCGGCAAAAGGAAGGTTACATATGTCGGCCTTTACGTCGGCAAGCGGCGATTTAAGGTCCGTTGTTGTGTAGTCGAGGTTACCAAGCTTTTTGAAACGACTATAGAATGCCTGTTCCGGTGCAAAATGAAGCACCTTGCGGGGGGCTGTAAAAAAATCGGTTTCCCGTTCGAGATAGAGCCATAACAACCTGTGGCGTTCCAGGGAGAGGGTAGAGGGGGAAAGCACATTTTCCCGGGGGCTTTCGTAACCGTACGGCAGAAAGCTGCGGAATTGTTTCCCGTCTATGGGATCCTGTTGCCTCGTTCCGTGGAGAAGGAATGTCAATACCGGCCGTGCAAGGTAGCTAAGGCGGATGAGCCATGGCCGCGGGAGTATATTCAAAACAAAGCGGAAAGCTTTCTTCAAGTCCTATAACTTAATTTTTATTACATCGGGACTTCCCCGAATATTCCACTCTTGCCGCCCTATCCCCGTGGAGGGAGTACCTGTTCCGCGATATAGCTTGCCAGAAAATGATACCTGAGACAGCTGTTCGATCTGGAATGTATATGCAAGGAATATTGGACATTGAGCCTTGTAAATGTCCAGGCTTTTACCCGGGGCCTTATAAACTATTATACTTACAACAGCAGCGCTTTTGACCGGAACTCCTCTTCCTCCCCGCTGCTGATACCCAGGGCGTCATAAACAAACCGGAAAGTCGACAACAGTTCAGGTTTGCCATTTACAATCGCAACATTATGTTCAAAATGAGCACTCGGTTTTCCATCTGCCGTAAGAATGGTCCAGCCATCCTTTAGCTGCCTGATATTTCTCGTCCCCATATTGATCATGGGCTCTATAGCCACGACCATACCTTCTGCAAATTTCTTTCCCCTGCCCCGCTTACCGTAATTTGGCATTTCCGGGCCTTCATGAAGTTTTTTTCCGAGCCCGTGGCCCACCAGTTCACGGACCACTCCATAACCATGGCTTTCGCAGTGATGCTGAATGGCAAATGCCACATCGCCCACCCGGTTTCCGACACGGAATTCACGGATCCCCAGGTAAAGGGCTTCTTTGGTTACCCTTAATAATTGTTTCGTCTCGCTGGCCACTTCCCCGATTTCGAAGGTATAGGCATGGTCTCCGTAATAGCCGTTTTTCAGGACGCCACAGTCAACAGAAAGGATATCCCCATCTTTTAAGGGCTCGTTGTTGGGAATGCCGTGTACAATTTGTGCATTCGGGCTGAGATTAAGGGTATTCGGAAAATCATACATTCCGAGGAACCCCGGTTCGGCACCGTTGTCGCGGATAAATGTTTCTGCAAGTTTGTCGAGGAGGAGTCCGGTAATACCAGGTTTTATTTCAGAAGCCAACATGCCCAGGGTTCGGGAAACCAGGAGCGCGCTTTCGCGCATTAATTCGATTTCTTCCGCGGTCTTGATCTTTACCATAGGCTGCAAAGGTAATATAATCCGTTGAAAATCCTGTCTTGTCCGGGCCCGGGCGCCATGTTGCGCATGGAGTAAATGGGCCTGGAACAGGATGTGTCTCAGATCAGCGGATGTCTTGTCATGAGTTCCGGTTGCGCGATCCCCATCATTTTCAGGACGGTGGGAGCAATATCGCCCAGCACCCCGTCTTTAACGGATTTTATATCCTTATCCACCACAATCAGGGGTACTGGATTGGTGGTATGTGCGGTGTTGGGTGAACCGTCGGGGTTGATCATGGTATCGCAGTTCCCGTGGTCGGCGATAACCAGGGTACTGTAACCGTGTTCCAGCCCGGCGGTAATTACTTCTTTGGCACAGGCATCAACGGTTTCACAGGCCTTAATGGCCGCCTGCATATCGCCCGTATGGCCTACCATATCCGGGTTTGCAAAGTTCAGGCACACGAAATCAACATCTTCTTTTTCCAGTTCCCGGATAATGGAGTCTTTCACCTCATATGCGCTCATTTCTGGTTTCAGGTCGTATGTTGCCACTTTGGGAGAGGGGCACATGATGCGCTTTTCCCCTTCAAAGGGCGTTTCCCGCCCCCCATTAAAAAAGAAGGTTACATGGGGGTATTTTTCAGTTTCAGCGATACGAATTTGTTTTTTGCCTGCGTTGGCAAGAACCTCTCCCAGTGTTTGCTGGAGATTATCCTTGCCATAAACCACCCTGATTCCTTTGAAGGAATCGTCATAATTGGTCATGGTAACATAATACAGGTCTAATTTGTGCATGTTATACTCATGCATATCCTCCTGGCTGAGGACCTGGGTAAGTTCCCGGCCCCTGTCTGTCCTGAAATTGAAAAAAATCACGACATCTCCCGGGGAGAGGGTCGCAAGGGGGGCCCCCTCTTTATCAGTAATGGCAATCGGTTGAAGGAATTCGTCGGTTACCCCATTGTCATAACTCTTTTGGATGGCAGCTGCCAGGTTGGTTGTCTTTTCACCTTCCCCGTTTACGAGCAGGTCATAGGCAAGTTTTACCCGTTCCCATCTCTTATCCCTGTCCATAGCATAATACCTTCCTATGACTGAAGCCAGACGGGTGTTTTTTCCCTCGCAGAAAGCCTGCAGGTCGAGCAGGAAATTTTTACCGCTTTTGGGGTCAACATCCCTGCCATCGGTAAAGGCATGCACGTATGCCTGCTCAACCCCGAAATCATGACAGGCGTTTATGAGGCCTTTGAGGTGTGAAATATGGCTATGAACGCCACCATCGCTAAGCAGCCCAAGAAAATGCACTTTCTTTTTGATATTCCTCGCATATAGGAACGCTTCCTTTAATGCCGGCTCATCTTTCAGGGTGTTTTCCCGGACGGCAAGATTTATTTTTGCCAGGTCCTGGTATACGATCCGGCCAGCTCCCAGGTTCATGTGGCCTACCTCACTATTGCCCATCTGCCCTTCGGGTAGTCCTACATGCATCCCATCGGTAAGCAGGTTGGCATTGGGGTAGTTTCTATACAGCGAATCGATAAATGGGGTATTCGCATTTTCAATAGCCGATACCCGGGGGTCTGGCGATTTTCCCCACCCATCCAGGATCATCAAGATTACTTTTTTGTTCATTTCAGCTGGCGTTCCAAAGCACAAAAATAGAAGGAATTCATAAGCTTAGCTAGTTATTGGGAGGTGATTTTAAGGAAAGGAGAAGAAACAGCTCGAAATGTTAAAAAATTTAACATTCTTTTCACCTCATGTTAAAGTTGAGTTATAGGTCTGTTAATTATTGAAACAAAATTACACGGCTTGCGTCTTTTAAGGGTAGCTTAACTTTATTCATCAATTAAAAACACATTCATCATGAAAAAAACAATCCTGACGACTGCTGCCGTACTACTGCTGGCAGTTAGCGGCATTTATGCCGGAACCAACGAAAGGCTGAACCAGCCAGAAGAGATTACCTTTATTGTAAAGAACGACGGACTTAATTCTTTCTGTAAAGCGATTGTTAACGGAGATATAGAAACAGTGCGCAAGCTGATCTCGCTTGGCGAAGACGTAAACCAGAAATCCCTGGGAATGACGCCGGCTATTGTGGCAGCCCGTTACAACAAGGCAGAAATCCTGGAACTTTTAATTGCACATGGCGCAAATTTGAAGATAAAAAGCGATAAGGGATATACTGCAAAAAAAACCGCTGAAATGTCGAAGGCTACAGAAGCGCTTCAGGTGATTGAAACAGCTCTGGACAGTTAATAGGGAGTTTATTCATCAATCAAAAAACCCCTCGGATAACCGAAGGGTTTTTTTATTTTCAGCAATCAGGATTCAGTGTTCTGTAAAAGAGTCGCCCTGCCGGAAATTAAAAATCAAATCCTGTAAATGCCCTGTAAAAAAATGCGTAAATCGCCATAGACAGGAGCATTGCGCAGAAAAATGAGTATACTTTTAAAAGCAAAACCACGAACTCGGGTTTGCAGTTTTCAAAGGCCTGCATGTAGAGATTCCTAAAGTGTAAAATTGTTCCCATATAGTTCTATTTAAGCGTGATAAATGAAAGCTATAAGGGTTAAATCAGGGGCAAAATAAAGATTTGAGAGGGACGTAAATATACAAAAAGAATCGAAAACACCTAATTTCAAGCTAGTTATTTGGCTACGCTGCTTCTGCTGTATTCTTCGATCGCCTCCCTGATTTTCTCAATCCTGTTCTCCGGATCAGGGTGGGTGCTCTGAAATTCGGGCACCCTGTTAGGGCCCGCCGCTTCTTTCAATATCTCCATCACCCGGATCATTTCTTCCGGTTCATAACCGGCACGGATCATGGTCAGGACGCCCAGCTTGTCGCTTTCAAGTTCATCTTCGCGACCGTTTTTAAGGAGGGTATTCTGGCCTATGCTGCTAACAATCCCGCCAGCGTCGGCGCCGACCGAAGCACCCATACTTACGGTTCTCCAGAAATTGCTGTCAGCAATCCGTTCGGCCGAATGCCTGCCGATCACATGGCCTATCTCGTGCCCCAATACCCCGGCCAACTGGTCCTCATTCAGCTTTGAAAAAAGGGCGTAGGTAATGAATATCTGTCCGCCCGGCAGTGCAAAGGCGTTAATGGTGTTTTCGTCGGCCAGGAGGTGGAATTCATACCTGTACGGGGTTTCCCTGGCAATACTTTTCTCGACAAGCCGCTTTCCAATGGCATCAACAAGTGTTTGAAGCCGTTGGTCGGGATAGAGCCCGCCGTGTTGTGCGGCCATTTCAGGGGCGGTCTGCAGGCCAATGGCTATTTCCTCCCGGGCAGACATGTCTATATTCTGAATCCTGCCCGTATACGGGTTGGCTTCCTGATTGTTGCACCTCTGGATCAGGGCGAAACCTACTATAGCAAGGCCTATGAAAATACGAAGTGTCCAGTTACCTCTCCTCATCGGGTGCGCCGGTTAATTGCTGCACTCTGAATTTACCATAAAAAAGTTAGAGTAGGGCAGGATTGATATCTAAAATATGGTCCTGGATGTAAGTCTTGATAAATCCCGTTGTAAAATGCTCAATTCCCAGGAAGTCTTCTTTCTGAAGCAGTTGAAGGATATTCTTTTTCCGGAAACTGGCAAGCATGGGTATGGATAGCGGGGCGTAACTGTAGTGCCAGGGTTCGTATTTAAAACCCCTTCGCTTCGGGACGTTGGTATAAACCAGATGGTAGTTGAAATTCAATGCGTTTGCGTCCATCCAGTTTTTAAGCAGTTCAAATGGGCCCCCGGCTTCAAATTTTTCGGTAACCAGGACATCGCCTTCCTGATTTTGGTTCCCGTCTGTAATATCTATTTCGGTACCCCAATGGTGCCTGCTTGTTCCGGGGATGGTCGAGTAATCGATGATTTTGTCGACAGCTTCCAGCGGCTCCAAACCTTCGTCCTCGGTATACGCGAGGTATTTTCGCTCGAAAATGGCCTGCTGCCGTACAAAACTGCGAAAACTCGATACAATTTTAAGGTCGATACCATCCTGGTAGGCAGCTTTTTTCATATTTACAAAGGCGTCGTGAGCTTCCTTCCGCAGGTTGATATCCTTTCCGTAGAGGGAAATATCGGCTTTCCCCATCAGTTCCTCGGCACTGTAATCGGCTTCCTGAAAACTTGTAAGCCCGGGGAACAGGCTGATAGCCAGGCCCGACAGGCTGCTTTTTTGAAGAAAGGACCTTCTTTGCATGGTGATAGGATTACTGAAATTGATAACGGGGGCAGGCTGCTATCCCGTATAATACGAAGATATCCTTTTTTGTACTTGTTACAAAGGATGAAAAATCCCGTTCCCGGGATAAGGCTTCTAGTTGGAAATATACATATACCCCTGGTGTTTCTGGCGGAGGTCGTGGAAGGTGATGATATAGAAATAAACCCCGTTTTCAAGTCCGGCATTGCGTTCCACTACCAGGTTCATGTTAGATCGCCCGTCGAAATCATTGTTATAATTGTCTTTTTTGTAAACCATTAACCCATATCGGTTAAATATCTGGAGGGTATTGTTTGGTGATCGCTCTATCCCCTCCAGCCGCAGCAGGTCGTTGCGCCCATCACCATTTGGGGTCAGGTAGTAATTGTCCAGGTCCAGGGTTTGAAATGTTTGCAGGGCATCGTCGTTACCCCCTATCGTAAGGATCTCATACTCATTGGGCACAAAGGTTTCGGAGGTTACTGAACCATAAGCCCGGCCACCTTCAACGCCTGTATTCCCCAGGTTGACCCATTTCTTTTCAGTCTTGCTCCAGCCCATTACATTGAGGTCGCTGGTATATTCTCCCAGTGCGGCGATATTGCTGAGTTCGTCCCAGGTAAGGGTGATTCTGGAGGGCACATCCGCTTCAAGCCTCCAGAATTCTTTGTTGCTGACAGACATGTACGGACTGGATTTCTTGCTGGTACTGAACCCGGCGTCGAGACTTTTGGAGTTATTCGGATCCTCGAAAAAGTAAGCGCATTTTGCGGTGGCATTTATGGCCATGGAAGTAAGTGTTAGGGGCCTCAGCCTTGCTCCATCGCCAACCGGGAAGATAAAGGATTCCTTGTTCGTTATTGCGGCATAGCCATTAATTTTGGAAACGCTGCTCTCACCGGTATAGAAAGAATCATCCATAAAGTTGGAGTATATGGCAGTACCTGTCCGCGGGGTTCGGATATCGCCGGTGATCAGATTACTGTTGTTGGTAACATGTATCGGGGTTTCCAACAACAGTCCGTTTTCCACGGCGATTTCCAGATCATGGAAAGCGGGGGCGTAATCCCCGGAAACGGTTAAAGGGGAGTCATCACTGTAAAAGCCCGCCAGGCCGAGGTTCTGATTAAAACTCCCATCGTTTATAAGGTTGGTATGGAAACCTATTGTGGCCTCCTCATGTAGCTGCAGCCCGCCGAAATTTTGTACGGCCTCTTGCGCCGGAAGGCTCGGGGAAATGATGATAAAAAGCAAGATTTTAAACTGCTTCATAGTTTAGCGGATTTTATTGATCATAAAACTGGATTCCCCCGATCCGCTGAAATGTACCTCTCCGCTGTTTGCCTCCCGGAAAGTTCGGATGCTGATCACATCATTGGCGTTTAACTCTATGATTTCATTCAGGTGCAGGCTTGATTGTTCATGTCCGCTTGCAAAACGGATATAGCCTGAGGCACCCAGGGCGCCAACGGGGCTGCCGTTTATATAAATCCTGGCATTTACATTGGTGCGTTGTTCGACGTTGCCCCCTCCGTCTTCTCCTTCGAGTGAGAGGTTGGCCCGGATATCGTAGCGCCCGCCTTCCCTTACTATCAGGCTGTTACCGCTCACCTGGTAAAGGTTATTGCCATCGTCTTTGTAATCCTCATTGCCAAATACAGGGGCTTCGGTGTTATCGTTGTTCAGATTTGTACTGGTGTTGGTATTTGTCCACCGGCCGCCATAGTTGATCTTTGAACGTTGCAAAACCCCGGATGCATTGGCCGCCAGGATATCGTCATTCTCGTCAGCCGTTTCCAGGGCCCTGATACGGGCACCTCCGTTTACGTCGAGCCTTTCGGTTGGGTCACTGGTGTCTATGCCCACGTCACCCCCGTCTTCAAGGAACAACCGGTAATCGGCAACGTTCGATTCAACAAAGTTCAAGCCATCGGCCAGCAAGTTCCAGTGCCACCTCGGGGTCCCTGTATTATCTTCAAAAGCCAGGATATCTACCCCATTCGCCCTTACGACCAGCGGATGGCTGTTAAAAACGGTAGCCCTGTTAACCAGTACCTGACCCCTGTCCTGTACCAGCCTGAGTTTTTCGGTATTGTTTGCCTTCATAACCACATCCACTGCATCTGTGGTACCAATAAAATTAGCTGTGGTATTGGTTCCCGCATTACCTGTAAGCTCCCATGAAGGGTTAGCAGCTGCACCCGCCGGCCCCTGTGGCCCGGGATCACCTGTGTCGCCCTTATCTCCTTTTTCACCCTGAGGACCTTGCGGACCTATTGGCCCCACAGCACCATCGGCTCCGTCCAATCCGGCAGGACCCTGCGGTCCGACTTCACCTTGTGGCCCTTGCGGCCCGGTATCACCGGTATCACCTTTTGGACCTTGTGGCCCGACAGCGCCATTGGCTCCGTCCAACCCAGCAGGACCCTGAGGCCCTGTATCACCTTTTTCCCCCTGGGGCCCCTGCGGACCTATTGGTCCAACGGCGCCATCGGCACCATCTATTCCCGCAGGACCCTGCGGACCTACTTCACCCTGTGGCCCTTGGGGACCGGTATTACCAGTATCACCTTTTGGACCTTGTGGCCCAACGGCGCCATTGGCACCATCTATTCCTGCAGGGCCTTGAGGCCCAACTTCGCCTGGTGCTCCTTGCGGCCCGGTGTCACCTGTATCTCCTTTTTCTCCCTGCGGACCCATTGGTCCTACCGCACCATCAGCCCCGTTTATTCCTGCAGGACCCTGAGGCCCAACTTCACCCTGTGGCCCTTGGGGACCGGTATCACCCGTATCGCCTTTTGGGCCTTGCGGACCTATCGGTCCAACAGCACCATCAACCCCGTCTATTCCTGCAGGTCCCTGAGGTCCGACTTCGCCCTGTGGGCCTTGCGGACCTGTATCACCTGTGTCACCTTTTGGACCTTGTGGCCCGACAGCGCCATCCGCACCATCCAATCCGGCAGGACCCTGAGGTCCGACTTCCCCCTGTGGTCCTTGCGGCCCGGTATCACCGGTGTCACCTTTTGGACCTTGTGGCCCAACGGCGCCATCGGCACCATCTATTCCTGCAGGGCCTTGAGGCCCAACTTCGCCTTGTAATCCTTGAGGTCCGACTTCGCCTGGTGCTCCTTGCGGCCCGGTGTCACCTGTATCTCCTTTATCTCCTTTTTCTCCCTGCGGACCCATTGGTCCTACCCCACCATCAGCCCCGTTTATTCCTGCAGGACCCTGTGGTCCAACTTCTCCCTGAGGTCCGACTTCCCCCTGTGGACCTTGCGGCCCTGTATCACCGGTATTTCCTTTTTCTCCCTGGGGCCCTTGGGGACCCATCGGTCCAACAGCACCATCAACCCCGTCTATTCCTGCAGGTCCCTGAGGTCCGACTTCCCCCTGTGGTCCTTGCGGCCCGGTATCACCGGTGTCACCTTTTGGACCTTGTGGCCCAACGGCGCCATCGGTACCATCTATTCCTGCAGGGCCTTGAGGCCCAACTTCGCCTTGTAATCCTTGAGGTCCGACTTCGCCTGGTGCTCCTTGCGGCCCGGTGTCACCTGTATCTCCTTTATCTCCTTTTTCCCCCTGTGGCCCCTGCGGACCTTGTGGCCCAACGGCGCCATCGGCACCATCTATTCCTGCCGGACCTTGCGGCCCGGTATCCCCGGTATCGCCTTTTTCTCCCTGTGGGCCTTGTGGACCCATCGGGCCAACCGCGCCAACCGCACCATCCAACCCCGCAGGACCCTGCGGTCCGGTATCACCCGTATCTCCTTTTTCCCCTTGAGGCCCTTGAGGACCCATTGGCCCAACAGCACCATCAACCCCATCTATTCCTGCGGGACCCTGGGGTCCTGTATCACCGGTATCTCCCTTATCACCTTTTTCTCCCTGTGGGCCTTGCGGACCTATTGGCCCAACAGCGCCATCGGCACCATCCAACCCGGAAGGACCTTGCGGTCCGACTTCGCCTTGAGGCCCTTGCAGACCTGTATCACCTGTATCTCCTTTATCACCTTTTTCCCCCTGTGGCCCCTGCGGACCTTGTGGCCCAACTGCACCATCGGCTCCGTCCAACCCGGCAGGACCCTGAGGCCCAACTTCGCCTTGTAATCCTTGCGGTCCGACTTCACCCTGTGGTCCTTGCGGCCCGGTATTACCTGTGTCACCTTTTGGACCTTGTGGCCCAACGGCGCCATCGGCACCATCTATTCCTGCCGGACCTTGTGGCCCGGTATCCCCGGTATCACCTTTTTCTCCCTGTGGGCCTTGCGGACCTATCGGCCCAACTGCACCATCGGCTCCGTCCAACCCGGCAGGACCCTGAGGCCCTGTATCACCTGTATCTCCTTTTTCCCCTTGAGGCCCCTGAGGACCCATTGGTCCAACAGCACCATCAACACCATCTATTCCTGCGGGACCCTGAGGCCCAACTTCTCCCTGGGGTCCTTGCGGACCTGTATCACCAGTGTCTCCTTTTGGCCCAACGGCACCATCTA
>Ga0209347_1002230_pt1 | contig 26433 bp, 21 predicted proteins | sample AutmiccommuBRH23_FD_187382 | JGI IMG/M metagenome (GOLD analysis project Ga0209347, IMG submission 187382) | Deep subsurface microbial communities from Mt. Terri, Switzerland - Autotrophic microbial communities BRH/23 (SPAdes) (version 2) | ecosystem: Environmental > Aquatic > Deep subsurface >...
AGGTGGTCTACATCCTCGATCAGGTGCGGGCTCTGGAGCAGGAGATGCGCCGGCGCATCGCGGAGCAGGGGCTGGACCTGGAGCCGCAGATCATCGTCGTCACGCGTCTGATTCCGGAGGCGGACAACACCACCTGTGACCAGCGTCTGGAGCCGATCATCGGCACGCGCAACGCCCGCGTGCTGCGCGTGCCGTTTCGCAACCGCAGCGGCGAGATCGTGCCCCACTGGATTTCGCGCTTCGATCTTTGGCCTTACCTGGAAGGCTTCGCCAGCGAGGTGGAGATCGAGGTGCTGGCGGAACTGGGCGGACGTCCCGACCTGATCGTCGGCAATTATTCCGACGGCAATCTGGTGGCGACTCTGCTTGCCCAGAGCCTCAAGGTCACACAATGCACCATCGCCCACGCGCTGGAGAAGGCGAAGTACGTGTATTCGGATCTCTATTGGCGGGACAACGATGAAACCTACCATTTCGCCTGCCAGTTCACCGCCGACCTGATCGCCATGAATGCGGCGGACTTCATCATCACCTCCACCTACCAGGAGATCGCCGGCACCGCGGATACCGTTGGCCAATACGAGAGCTACCGCTCCTTTACCCTGCCCGGGCTGTATCGGGTGGTGGACGGCATCGACATGTTCGACCCGAAGTTCAACATCGTCTCCCCGGGCGCCGATCCGGAGGTCTACTTCCCCTATACCGAGACCGCGCGGCGCCTGAGCGGTCTGCGCGCCGACATCGAGCGGCTGCTGTTCGAGCCCGACATCGACGATTCCCGCGGCCGCTTCGCCGAACCCGACAAACCGATGCTGTTCACCCTGGCGCGCCTGGATCGCATCAAGAACATCACCGGGCTGGTGGAGTGGTACGGCGAGGACCGTCGTTTGCAGTCGCTGTGCAATCTGCTGGTGGTCGCGGGCCATACCGACAGCGACAAGTCCACAGACCGGGAGGAGATCGCCCAGATCGAGACCATGCACCAACTGATGGATCGCTACGGTCTGGAGGACAAGGTGCGCTGGCTGGGGGTGCACCTGGACAAGCCCCTCGCCGGGGAGTTGTACCGCTATGTGGCCGAGCGCCGCGGGGCATTCGTGCAGCCGGCATTGTTCGAGGCCTTCGGGCTTACGGTGATCGAGGCCATGGAGTCGGGACTGCCCACCTTCGCGACCCTCTACGGCGGCCCCTTGGAAATCATCGAGCACGGCGTGTCCGGTTTCCACATCGATCCCAACCACGGCGAGCAGAGCGCTGAGGTGCTGGTCGAGTTTCTGGAGCGCTGTGCCCGGGAGCCGGAGCACTGGGACACGATTTCCGCGGCGGGCATCCTGCGGGTGCAGAGCCGCTACACCTGGAGTCTGTACGCCGAGCGCATGATGACGCTGTCGCGGGTGTATGGATTCTGGAAGTACGTCACCAACCTGGAGCGCGACGAGCTGCGGCGGTACCTGGAGATGTTCTACGGCCTGCAGTTCCGTCCGCTGGCTTCGCAGATGGAACGGGGCTAGGCGGCCGGAACGGGTACGCGCGCCGGCTCCGCCCCTAGCGTGCTGCGCACGCCCCGTGATCCGGCGCGCACCTGGAGATGTTCTACGACCTGCAGTTCCGTCCGCTGGCTTCGCAGATGGAACGGGGCTAGGCAGATGGAACGGGGCTAGGCGGTCGGAACGGGTACGCGCGCCGGCTCCGCCCCTAGCGTGCTGCGCACGCCCCGTGATCCGGCGCGCACCTGGAGATGTTCTACGGCCTGCAGTTCCGTCCGCTGGCCGCGCAGATGGAACCGGGCTAGGCGGTCGGAACGGGTACGCGCGCCGGCTCCGCCCCTGGCGTGCTGCGCACGCCCCGTGATCCGGCGCGCACCTGGAGATGTTCTACGGCCTGCAGTTCCGTCCGCTGGCCGCGCAGATGGAACGGGGCTAGCCGCTCGGAACGGGTACGCGCGCCGGCTCCGCCCCTGGCGTGCTGCGCACGCCCCGTGATCCGGCGCACTGCCCGAACCGCAACGAGCCTAGTCGGCCCGGGCGCCATTGCCACGTTCCGGGGAAGCTGTACTACTCTTGGCCTTCAAGGCCTTTCCAGCCGCCCGGCACGGCGGCGCCCATGGCGGGCGCACTACAAGGAGGTTCCATGAGCGCAACGACAAAGGCAGTGAACGACGTCGTGGCGGATCAAGGGGGGGCGGGGGCTCTGCTGCAGCGGTTTCGGCACGTCCGCACGCGCAGCGAAGCGCTCTGCCAGCCGCTGGCGGTGGAGGACCACTGCATCCAGACCATGGCGGATGTGAGTCCGCCCAAGTGGCACCTGGCCCACACCAGCTGGTTCTTCGAGCAGTTTGTGCTACTGCCCTATCTGGCCGGTTACCGGGAATGTCACCGCCAGTACGACTATCTGTTCAACTCCTATTACGAGACCCATGGACGGCCCTTTCCGCGGCCCCAGCGCGGCCTGCTGTCGCGCCCTACGGTGGATGAGGTGCTGCGCTATCGGGCCCACGTGGACGCGGCGATGGCGCAGCTCCTGGGGTGCGTGCCCGCCGAGCATACGAGCCCGGTCCGCGCCCGCACCGAGCTCGGGCTGCATCACGAGCAGCAGCATCAGGAGCTGATGCTCACGGACATCAAGCACATCTTCGCCTTCAATCCTCTGCGCCCGGCCTATCGCACCGACGTACTGCCCCGGCAGCCCGAGGCGCCGGCCATCGACTGGATCGAACGCGCCGCGGGAACGGTGGAGATCGGCCATCGCGGGACAGGCTTCGCCTTCGACAACGAGCGTCCCCGGCACCGCACCTATGTCCATGCCCATGCCCTGGCGTCGCGCCCGGTGACCAACGGCGAGTACCTGGAGTTCATGGAGGCGGGCGGCTACCGGCGTCCCGAGTACTGGTTGTCGGAGGGTTGGTCCACGGTCCGAGCCCAGGGTTGGGAGGCGCCGCTGTATTGGGAGCGCGAAGAGGGGCGTTGGCATCACATGACCCTGGCCGGGTTCCAGCCGGTGGACGAGCACGCCGCCGTCTGCCACGTGAGCCTGTACGAGGCGGCCGCCTTCGCCGCCTGGGCCGGCAAGCGCCTGCCGACCGAGGCCGAATGGGAGCTGGCCGCGGCGGGTCAGCCCAGCGAAGGCAATTTCGCCGACCGCGGCGCCCTGCATCCCGGCGGCGCCGACGGGCAGGCGCCCCTTGCGCAACTGTATGGCGATGTCTGGGAATGGACCGCGAGCCCCTATGGTCCGTATCCCGGCTTTCGACCGCTGCAGGGCACCCTCGGGGAGTACAACGGCAAGTTCATGAGCAGTCAGATGGTGCTGCGCGGCGGCTCGATCGCCACTCCGGCCGATCACATGCGCGCCACGTACCGCAATTTTTTCTATCCGGCCGATCGCTGGCAGTTCAGCGGCATTCGCCTGGCGGAGGATCGATGAGCACACCCGCAGTCCGTTTCTACGACGAGCACCCCGGCACCGCCGATCTGCGCCGCCAAGTGCTCCTGGGCATGCGGCGCCGCCCCAAGCGGATCCCGCCGAAGTTCTTCTACGACGCGCGCGGCTCCCAGCTGTTCGATCTCATCTGCGAGCAGCCCGAGTACTATCCGACCCGCACCGAGATCGGCATCCTGGAGCGCCATGCCGACGATATTGCCCGACTCACCGGCCCGGGGGCGCTGTTGATCGAGTTGGGCAGCGGCGCCAGCCGCAAGGTGCGCCTGCTGCTGGAGGCCCTGCGTCCCAGCGCCTATCTCGGTGTGGACATCTCGCGGGACTTCCTGCGCGAGGCCACCGAGCGACTGGCGCGGGATTACCCCTGGCTCGAAGTGCACGCCGCCTGTGTGGACTTCTCATCGGGGCTGTCCTTGCCCCACTGTCCCGCGGAGGCCACCAAGCTCGCATTCTATCCAGGCTCCAGCATCGGCAACTTCGAACCGGCGGAAGCCTTTGGTTTCCTGCGTGGGCTGCACGGGGTGCTCCAGCCCCGCGGGGCCCTGCTGGTGGGCGTGGATCTCAAGAAGGATCCGTGCATTCTGAACGCGGCCTACAACGACGCGCGCGGCATCACCGCGGCGTTCAACCTCAACCTGCTGCAACGGATCTGCGCGGAGCTGGACACCGATCTGGATCCCGGCGGCTTCGAGCATTACGCGTTCTACAATGAGCCCCGCGGCCGGGTGGAGATGCATCTGGTCAGCTGCGCTCCCCAGATCGTGCGGTTGGAGCAGGATCGGTTTCACTTCGCCCCGGGCGAAAGCATCCACACGGAGTGTTCCTACAAGTACGACATCGAGGAATTCCAGCGTCTGGCGCGCGCCGCCGGCTATGCGCCCACCGCGGTGTGGACCGACGCCGAGCGCCTCTTCAGCGTCCACTACCTGACTCCGGATGGGCGCTGAGCCCCGTTTGGACCTGATCCCTCGGGAGCAGTACACTGGGCGCCCTCTTCACCAGGACCCCCCGCGAGGCTTGGACATGCAGATCGCCAAAGACAAAGTCGTGACCATGGAGTACACCCTCACCGACACCGAGGGCACGACCATCGACACCTCCCGTGGGCGTGAGCCCCTTGCCTACCTGCATGGTGCCGGCGGTATCATTCCCGGGCTCGAGGCGGCGCTGGAAGGCCGCAGCTCCGGCGAGCAAGTGCAGGTCACCATTGCCCCTGAAGACGCCTACGGCGACCGCGATGAGCAGCTGCTGCAGGTGGTTCCCCGGGACAAGTTCGACGTCGCCGACGTCGAGGTCGGCATGCAGTTCCACGCCGAGTCCGATCAGGGCAGGCACGTGGTTACCGTCATCGCCGTGAGCGACGAGGAGGTGACCGTGGACGCCAATCATCCCCTGGCGGGCGTGACCCTGAACTTCGACGTGGAGGTGGTGGACGTGCGCGAGGCCACCGAGGAAGAGCTGACCCACGGCCATGTGCATGGGCCGGGCGGACACGATCACGGGTGAGGCGAGTTGCGAGTGGCTGGTTGCTCGTGACGAGTAAAAGCACTCGCGAACTAAGTTTCCCGCGCAAGGCTCTCCCGATCCCCGACCCGCGGCGAAAGCCGCTCCTGCATGGCTGCGGCCCGCCTCGGCTGCTTCAGCGGGCGCGGATCGCCGGGCGCTGGCAACGCACACGATCGCGGCGGTTCAGTGAAGCCGCGAGCACTCAGTCCGTGTGTGGGTTGCGCTCTTCCGCCACGCACTGCGCCAACCCCGCACTCAGATCCGGATACTGCAACACCACCCCCAGTTCCTCCCGCATGCGCCGGTTGTCGATGCGTTTGGACTCGGCCAGATAGGAGCGTATGCCGGCGCTGAGCTGCCGCTCGGCCTCGCGTGCATCCAGTTGCGGTGGACGGGGCACGCCGAGGGCGTCGGCCACACGATTGAAGTAGTCGGTCATGGTACTCGGGCGTCCGTCGCCTACGTTGTAGACGCCGCCGGCGTCCGGGTTGTGCCCCGCCATGAGGCTTGCGGTCACCAGGTCGTCCACATGGATGCGGTTGCTCCAGGGTGACGCGGCTTCCGCCAGAACCGGCGTCCCCGCCCGCAGGCGCTCACGGGGCAAGCGCCCCGGTCCGTAGATGCCGGGTACCCGCAGGATGACCCATTGCACCTCGTTGTCCGTACACCAGGTGCTCAGGCGTCGCTCCGCATCCAGGCGCCGATGGGCGCGCTCGGCCTGGGGCGCAGGCGGGCGGCTCTCGTCCACCCAGGCACCGCCGCAATCCCCGTACACGCCGGTGGTGCTGATGAGCACCACCCGGCGCGGCGCCGCCCCTGAAGGGATGGCCGCCAGGAGCCCGCCCAGTCGCGAATCCACCAGTCCGGTGGGGGGCGGCGGCGCGAAGTAATAGATGAGCGCACCGGCGCTTGGCAGTGTGCTCGGGGCGGGGGGCTCGTCCAGATCCCCGGCGTGCGCGTCCAGCGACCGCCGGCGCAGCCCGGCGGCGCTTTCCGCACGCCGCACGAGACACAGCACACGGGCGCCCCGATCCCGCTCCGCGGCGGCCACCCGGGCGCCGACGTAGCCGCAGCCGACGACGATCACCTGGGACATGCATCCCTCCCTGCGCCGCCCGGGTACCCGGGCGCCGTGTCAGTGTTCGCCCTTGGTGCGCAGCAGCCCGGCCAGCCGGTTGCCCTGCTTCTGGGGGCCGCCCCGGGGAAAGATCGCGTGCAGATAGTGGTTGTTACCCTTGTCCTCGCCCCAGAGTTTCTTGAAGTGGCGAACGATATCGCGCATGGGCGCCTGGTGGTGCTTGTTCTCGTAGTAATCGCGCAGGTAGCGGACGATCTCCCAGTGCTCGGCGGTGAGCGTCAAGCCTTCGGCGGCGCCCTGGGCGCGGACGAAGTCCTCGCTCCAGTCGTCCAGATCCACCAGGTAGCCTTCGCTGTCGGTGGTCACCTCCCGGTCGCCCACTCGCAGGGTCTTGGTCAGCATGCCCGGATAGGCGGTCGAACCGCCCTTGCTGCCGCCGGGGGCGCCCTGCTCGCGGATGCTGGCGGACTCGGTCAGTGACCACAGCTCGATCTTCACGTCGCCGTCCAGGCGGCCGTGAAAGCGGGTCTGGCCCGAGACCACCACCTTGCCACTGGTGGGAGCCAGCTCGAATTGGGCAATGCCGTTGCGATCGGTGAGCTGCTCCAGGCGCTCGCCACTGGCGTCCAGCAGCAGCTCCACGGGAACGCGCTTGAGCGGCTCCTTGCGACCGCGCATATGCACATGAATACGAACCATGAATCGCCTCCTGACAGCACGACGGGCGTGCGACACATGAAGATGCATAGCTTTTACATCTTTCTCCGGGGGTGGGCAAGGCCCGGCGACCGCCCCAGGAGTCGTGGGGCCTACTGCATATAGGCATAGCCCTCTTCGGCCTGCAGACGCACCAGCTCGGCGTCCGCCATGGGCACCATCTGCACGAAACCGTGGATGTCCCCGGGTGTGTAGCCCAGGGACTGGGCCGCCAGTTGGCACATGCGGAACTCGATGGTGGTGCCGACGGTCAGGCTCTGGGCCCGGGTCATCAGGTCGCGGTGCTGGGCGTAGTTCTTGCGGGCGAACAAGTGAATGGCCTCGCCGTGCAGCACCAGCACGATGGACGACTCGAACGGGTCGGCCTCGTACAGGACGCTGAGATAGCTGACCCGGTCGAGCAGAGTCTCCATCCCTGCGGCGTCTCGCACCACCACGTCGTACACCACTTTGTTCGGTTGGTAGTCCACTTGGCGCTCGGTCGCCCGGCCCCAGGGAGCCGGCGGTTCCGCCAGGGCGCCGCCGGCCGCGAGGCACAGCACCAGGGTGAGAAAGACCTTGGGCATGAAAATCTCCTTGCTGTTGGCCGCCGAGCGGCGGATCTCTCAGCCACGGCCGAGGCGCCGGCCCAGGGTACGTCGCCAACTCGCCGAGAGCGCCGGGCATTGCAACAGGCGAGCCTCCTGCTCCGGATCGCGGGCGTGGTGCATGACATGATTGGCCCGGGCCAGGGGCCATTCGGGATGGGGGCGTTCCTGCAGCTCCAGGCGTTGTCCCGCCGCCACCACGCCGGGGGCGAGCACCCGGAAGTACCAGCCGGTGCGGCCGCACTCGACCACCCGTCGGACCATGTCGCGGGTGTCGAGAAAATGGGCCAGCTTCCAGCAGGGCTGGCGCGGCTGAGACACCTGCACCCGCGCATCGCCGAGCGCGAACACGTCGCCGATGCACACCTCCGCCTCCAGCAGGCCACGGATGGAGAAGTTCTCGCCGAAGCGGCCCGGCTGGAAGCCCGCCACCAACCGTTCGTTGATCCAGTGGTCGTAGTGTTCGGCGGGATACACGTTCACGGCCTTGTCCACACCGCCGTGTGCGTTCAGGTCGCCCTGGCCATCGCCGTCCAGGTTCAGCTCGCCCAGCCACACCGGCCCGTCTACCGGCTGCTTGACGAACCCGCTGCGCCACGGCGCCGCCCGGTTGGCGAAACGCGGTGGCTCGTGGTAGGTGCGCGGGTGACCGACTTGGATGGAGAGCAGTTCGGCTGCAGACATGGTGCGATGAACGACGCCTTGGGACGGTCAGTATAACCGGCCGCCTCGGTCCCGCGCCTCGCCTTGCAGCAGCGCCTGCAGATCGAGCATCTCGATGGCGCCGAGGGCCGCCTCCAGCGCGCCTTCGCCACACAGGCCGCTGGTGGCGGCGTCCTCGAACGCCTGGCGGGCACTGCGCAGACATGCGCCGCGCACCGTCTCGGCAAGCCGCAGGGTCTGGCTGTCCGGTTGCATCGGTTTCCTCGCGTGGTGTGGGCTCTTCAGTATAGGAGTCCGCCGCCTGGGGCGGCAGTGCTCTGGTAGAATCGACGCGATGGACGTGAGCCATATCCTCGAGGGCCTGAACGACGCTCAACGCGAAGCCGTGACCGCGCCGGCCGACGGCTCGGTGCTGGTGCTGGCGGGCGCCGGCAGCGGCAAGACCCGGGTGCTGGTGCACCGCATCGCCTGGCTGCTGGCGGTGGAGGGCGTCTCGCCCTGGGGTGTCATGGCGGTGACCTTCACCAACAAGGCCGCTGCCGAGATGCGCGGGCGGATCGAGCGCATCCTCGGCAATCCCATTGGTGGCATGTGGGTGGGTACCTTCCACGGCCTTGCCCATCGCCTGCTGCGCGCCCACTGGCAGGACGCGGGGCTGCCTCAGAGTTTCCAGATCCTGGATGCCGAGGATCAGTACCGGCTTCTGCGCCGGGTGCTGAAGAACCTGGAGCTGGACGAGTCCAACTTTCCGCCCCGCCAGGTGCAGTGGTTCATCAACGGCAACAAGGACGAAGGCGTGCGTGCCGACGCCCTGCAGAGCGGCGTCGATCACTATCAGGACCAATTGATCCGCATCTATCAGTCCTATGAAGAGGCGTGCAGCCGCGGCGGTCTGGTGGATTTCGCCGAGCTGCTGCTGCGCGCCCACGAGCTGTGGCGCGAGCGCCCGGCGGTACTGGCCCATTACCGCGAACGCTTCCGTCACCTGCTGGTGGACGAGTTCCAGGACACGAACGCCATCCAGTACGCCTGGGTGCGGCTGCTTGCCGGAGAGACGGGACGGGTGTTCGTGGTCGGCGACGACGACCAGTCGATCTATGGTTGGCGCGGCGCCCGCATCGAGAACATCCACCGCATCCAGCAGGACTTCCCGGGCATGCGCCTGGTGCGCCTGGAGCAGAACTACCGCTCCACCGGCGCCATCCTCGGGGCCGCCAACGGGCTGATCGCCCACAACCACGATCGGCTGGGCAAGAACCTGTGGACCGCCGACGGCGAGGGCGAGCCGCTGACGCTGTACGCCGCCTTCAACGAACACGACGAAGCCCGGTTCGTGCTGGAGCGCATTGCGCACTGGGTGGAGCAGGGCAACGCCCGGTCCGAGATCGCGGTGCTGTACCGCTCCAACGCCCAGTCGCGGGTGTTCGAAGAGGGGCTCATGGGCCAAGGCATTCCATACCGCGTGTATGGTGGCCTGCGGTTCTTCGAGCGCGCCGAGATCAAGGACGCTCTGGCCTACCTGCGCCTGGTGGAGAACCCCGACGATCCGGCCGCCTTCGAGCGGGTGGTCAACGTGCCGCCCCGGGGGATCGGCGACCGCAGCCTGGAGCAGGTGCGCCGTGTCGCCCGGGAACGGAGCCTGTCCCTGTGGCAGGCCACGGGCGCGGTGATCGACGAGAAGCTGCTCCCGGCCCGCGCCCTCAACGCGCTGGCCGGCTTTCAGCACCTGGTGCTGGAGCTGCGGGAGGCCATCGCCCAACGGGAGCTGCATGAGCAGGTGGAGGAGGCGATCCGCCGCAGCGGGCTGGCGGAGTATCACGGCCGGGAAAAGGGCGAGAAGGGCGAGGCCCGGGTGGAGAACCTGGAGGAGCTGGTCAACGCCGCGCGCGGCTTCGAGTACACGCCCGACGAGGAGGCCCCCATGGAACCCCTGGCGGCATTCCTGACGCACGCCGCGCTCGAGGCCGGCGAGGGCCAGGCGGAGGCCTGGGAGGACTGCGTGCAGCTGATGACATTGCACTCAGCTAAAGGTTTGGAGTTTCCTCTCGTTTTCCTGTGCGGTCTGGAAGAGGGCCTTTTTCCGCACCAACGCTCGGTGGACGAGCCCGGGCGCCTCGAAGAGGAGCGGCGCCTCTGTTACGTGGGAATGACCCGGGCGCGGCGCAAGCTCTATCTGACGTATGCCGAGTCGCGCCGTCTGCACGGCAGCGAGAGCTACTCGGTGCCTTCGCGTTTCATTGGCGAAATCCCAACCGAGCGCATGGAAGAAGTGCGCCCCCGGGCCCAGGTCACTCGGCCGGTCGCGGGCCGCACGGCGGCGCGGCCGCCCGAGCCCGACGCCGGTCTGAGGCTCGGCCAGCGGGTGCGCCACGCCCGCTTCGGCGAAGGGGTGGTGCTGAACTACGAGGGCCAGGGGCACAGCGCCCGGGTGCAGGTGAATTTCGAGACCGACGGCTCCAAGTGGCTGGTGCTTGCCTACGCGGGCCTCGAGACCCTCTGAGCGGATGTCACTGCGCGGTGTAACCGCACCGAAATTGCGGCCGTGGTGCGCGCTCGCTAGTATTCCGGCAGTTTGCCGACCCCGCGCCGCGACCACCTGCGAGGCTGTATGAAACGACGTCAGTTCGTGAAGGGCCTGACCCTGGCGGCGGGCGGTCTGCTGGCCGGCTGTCAGCGCCAGCAGGACCAGGAGGCGCGTGGTGCGGTGACGAGGGGCACCGAGTTCCGCTGGAAGATGGTCACCACCTGGCCGAAAGACTTCCCGGGTCTGGGTACCGGCGCCAACACCCTGGCCCGGTTGATCGGTGAGATGAGCGGCGGGCGCATGGAGGTGAAGGTCTACGGCGCCAGGGAGCTGGTGGGTGCCTTCGAGATCTTCGACGCCGTCGCCGAGGGCAGCGCCGAAATGGGTCACGGCGCAGCCTACTACTGGAAAGGCAAGTCCGAGGCGGCGCAGTTCTTCGCCGCCGTGCCCTTCGGCCTCACCGCCCTGGAGATGAACGCCTGGCTGTATTACGGCGGCGGCATGGAGCTGTGGCGCGAGGTGTACGCGCCGTTCAATCTGGTGCCGGCGGCGGCCGGCAACACCGGTGTGCAGATGGGCGGTTGGTTCAATCGGGAAATCAATTCCCTGGCGGACCTGAAGGGCCTCAAGATGCGCATCCCGGGCCTGGGAGGCGAAGTGCTCCAGCGCCTGGGCGGCACCCCCGTGAGCCTTCCCGGAGGCGAGATCTTCACCGCCCTGCAATCGGGCAGCATCGATGCCACCGAGTGGGTCGGCCCGTACAACGACCTGGCATTCGGCCTTCACAAAGCGGCCAAGTACTACTACTACCCCGGTTGGCACGAGCCGGGCAGCACCTTGGAGGCGTTCATCAACCGGCAGGCCTTCGAATCGCTGCCCGCCGATCTGCAGTCCATCGTCCTCAACGCCTGCAAGGCCGCCAACCTGGACGTGCTGGCGGAGTTCACCGCGCGCAACAACGCGGCCCTGCAGAGCCTCGTCAACGAGCACAATGTGGACCTGCGGGCCTTTCCCGAAGACGTCCTGGCAGAGCTGCTGCGCATCTCCGGCGAGGTCGTCGCCGAAATCGCCCAGCAGGATGCCATCGCCCGCAAGGTCTACGACTCTTACCGCAGATTCCGCGCCCAGGGTATGGCCTGGCACGACATCTCGGAACGGGCGTATCTGAACGCGCGCGCATCGACCTGAAGGACGCGACTGGCCGTCGGCGGACCCTCTGGGTTAGGCTGAACGGCATGCTGTTGCGTCGTTTTCCCTCGTCGGGCTACACCCTGCGCACGGCCCTGGTTCTTTCGGTTCTGTTACCCACGGTCGTCCTGCTGGGGGCATTGGGCGCCTATGCCTTGCACGCCGTCGAGCAGCGGGTGGAGGCGCGCATGCGCGAGGACATCGAGCTGATCGCCCGGGCAATCGCCAAGCCCGTGACCACCGCACTGGTGCAAGGACCCGAGCACACTCTGGCGCCGACCCTGGCGTCGGCATTCGAGTTCGGACGGGTGTATTCCGCCTATGTATACGACCAGGCCGGACGCCTGGTGGCCACCGGCGGTTCCACCAAGGCGTCGCTGACCGGTTCCCGGGCCGTGCGCGTGGCGGAGCGCGATGGCCAGCAGGGTGGCTTCGACGACGTGGAGGGGGAGAAGATCTACTCGTATTTCGTCCCGCTCACCGGGCCCGGTGGACAGATAGCCGGCCTGCTCCAGGTCACCCGGCGGGGCACCGATTTCCGCGAGTACCTGGAGCGGGTGCGGCTGGAAGGGCTGGCAGCGGTCGGGGTGGCCGCTCTGGCCCTGGTGCTGGTGCTGGTGACCGGTTACTACCGGGCCTTCGGCCGCCACCTGCAGGCCATCGACCACAGCATGGCACGCATCCGCGAAGGCGATCACGGACACCGTGTTGCCGAGCGCGGTCCGGAAGAGCTGCGGGTCCTGGGCCATGGCATCAACGCCATGCTCGACGCACTGGCGTACTCCGCCAAGGAACTCGAGCGCCGGCGCGAGCGTGAGAGCGCCCTCAATGCGCGTCTGCGTCAATCCGAGAAACTGGCCGCCGTGGGCCAGATTGCCGCCGGCGTCGCTCACGAGTTGGGCACGCCGTTGGCGGTGATCGACGGCAAAGCCCAGCGGGCCCTGCGCCGGGATGACCATACCGCCGGTCACCGGGAAACACTCAAGGCGATCCGCACGGAGGTGGCGCGCATGGGCTCCACGGTGCATCAGCTTTTGGCGAGCGGCCGCGGCCGGGCACAGCGGGAGCGCGCGCAGTCCCTGGAGGCGGTGGCGCGCGCGGTGCAGGCGCAGGTGGCCGATGAGGCGGCGGCCGCCGGCGTGCGCCTTGTCGTCGCGGGCGAGGGGGCCGCGCCGCGCATGCGGGTGGATCGTCATCGCCTGGAGCAGGCCCTGGCGAATCTGGTGCGCAACGGCATCCAGGCCGCCGCCGGCGACGGGCAGGTGCGCGTCCACTGGTTCACAGATGCCACGGGCTTTGGCTACCGGGTGGAGGACTCCGGCCCCGGGATCGACCCGATGGTGCGTGATCGGCTGTTCGAGCCGTTCGTCACCACCAAGCAGGTTGGCGAGGGCACCGGGCTCGGCCTGTCGGTGGCTGCCGCGGCCGTGGCGGCCCACGACGGCAGCATCGACGTCGTCGACAGTGCGCTCGGCGGTGCCGGTTTCCAGATCCATTTCCCGGCCAGTCGGACAGCATCATGAGCGACAGGGCCACCACAGCTGCGGAGGAAGTGCTGGTGGTCGAGGACGACCGCGCCCTCGGGCAATTGCTGGAGGAGGAGCTTACCGAGGCGGGCTATGCCACGGCGGCGGTGCGCGATGTGGAGGCCGCGTGGACCCACATCGCCGACCGACCGCCGTTGCTGGTGATCAGCGATCTGCGCCTGCCGGGCGATGACGGCATGGCGCTGCTGCAGCGCATCAAGTCCCTGCCGGTGCGCCCGGGCTTCATCGTCATCACCGCCTTCGGCACGATCGAGCAGGCGGTGCAGGCCCTCAAGCGCGGCGCCGACGATTTCCTCACCAAGCCGTTGGATCTCGAGCATCTGCGCCTGAGCGTGCAGCGGGTGCTGGAGACCCGCGGGCTGCGCCAGCAGTTGGAGCGCTACCGCCAGATCCTCGGTCAGGAGCACCTCCACGGAATCGTTGGCCGCAGTGCGCCCATGCGCGAGCTGCTCGGCAACATCCAGCGGGTGGCGCGCGCTGGCGGGGCGGTGCTGATCGGCGGCGAGAGTGGTGTCGGCAAAGAACTGGTGGCCCGCGCAATTCACGCCGAAAGCGAGCGCCGCGACGGCCCGTTCGTCGCCATCAACAGCGCCGCCCTGCCTCGGGAGCTGCTCGAGAGCGAGCTGTTCGGCCACGAGGCGGGGGCCTTCACGGGCGCCCAGCGGGCTCGCGCAGGGCTGCTGCGCGAGGCCCATGGCGGCACCCTGCTGTTGGACGAGATCGGCGACATGCCCCTGGAGATGCAGGCCAAGTTGCTGCGGGTGCTCGAAGGAGGCGGGGTGCGCCCGTTGGGCGCCAGTCAGGAGCACGCCGTGGATGTGCGCATCATCGCCGCGACCAACCGTGACCTGGAAGCGGAGGTGCGCGCCGGGGGGTTCCGTGCCGATCTGTTCTACCGGCTGGAAACGTTTGCCCTGCGGGTGCCCCCGCTGCGGGAACGGGGCGACGATCGCGAATTGCTCGCGGCGCATTTCCTGCGCCGGCACAGCGAAGCGCTCGGTCAGCCCTGCCGTGGTTTCTCCCGAGACGCCTTGGCCGCCCTGCGGGCCTACGGCTTCCCCGGTAACGTGCGCGAGTTGGCCAACGCAGTCGAGCGGGCGGCGACCTTCTGCCGCGGCAGCGAAATTGTTCCCGAAGACCTGCCGGAGCGCATCCGCGCGATGACGACTGCAGCCCAGTCCGGGATTGGCCTTGAGCTAATCGACGGCAGTGAACCGCTGCCGCATCTGCAGGAGCTGCAGCGCCGCTACGTTGCGCACGTGCTCGGCCGCGTCGGCGGCAACAAGCGCCGGGCGGCGGAGATTCTCGGTATCGGCCGACGCACGCTGTACCGTTACCTTGGGCACGATTAGGGTAGCTGTGCGCAGGCGGCACACGTGCGCCCGCGTGTGCCGGACCGGCACACGCGGGCGCTGCAGTTTCGGAGTGTCACGGCCGTGCCGCCGCGCCAACCGGTTGTGTCCAGTGCTTTTCCTCCTATCTGCCTGGTCCTGGTCCGGTGCTTGCATCCTGACGAGTACTAACTTGCGATCCCTGATAGGAGGACGAATGAAGAATTCCATCACGTCGACCCGTACTGCGCTGCTTGCTGCCGGTGTACTGTCCCTGGCCGCCTTCGGGGTCGGCACCGCCGGCGCCCAGGCACCCGGTGCGCAGCCGGGGCAGCCGCCGGGGCAGCCGCCGGCCCAAGCCCAGCCCGCCATGCCGCCGCCTGCGACCAGCAACAAAGTGGACGAGATGACCCTCGCCAACTTCGTGGACGCCTACGAGGATGTCATGGAGATCCAAAAGGGACTCATGGAGGACATGTCGGACGTCACCGACCGCGATGAGGCCAACGCCCTGCAGCAGGAGGCCCGCAGCGAGATGATGTCGGCCGTGGAGTCGAATGACCTCTCCGTAGACCAGTTCAATCAGATCGTGCGCGGCATGCAGCAGGATCCCAAGCTCAATGAGCGGGTCCAGTCCGCCCTCAACCTGTCCGAGCGCTGACCGCTCGGGCGTCGACCAGGTCTTCCTCCGTGCCCCCTCCCACGAGGGGGTTTTTTATGGCCGCGATCAGCCCCCGTAGACGAAAGTCGGCAACCAGGTCGCCAAGGCCGGCCAGAGGGCGAGAATCCCCATGGTGACGAGCTGAATGACGATGAACGGCGTCACGCCCCGATAGATGTCCACGGTGCGCACCGACTCGGGCGCCACGCCCCGCAGGTAGAACAGCGAAAAGCCGAACGGCGGCGTCAGGAACGAGGTCTGCAGGTTAATCGCGATCATGACCCCCAGCCACACGGGATCGAGTCCCATGGCGAGCAGCACGGGACCGACGATGGGCACCACCACCAGGGTGATCTCGATGAAATCGAGCACGAACCCCAGCAGGAACATCACCAGCATCACCAGGAACATGGCGGTGAACACACCGCCCGGCAGGCTGCTCAGGAACTCGGTCACCAGCGCGTCGCCACCGAAACCGCGAAACACCAGGGAGAAGATCGACGCGCCGACGAAGATCAGGAACACCATGCTGGTGATTTCGACCGTGCGGCGCATGACGTCGCGCAGAATGGCCCGGTCGAACCGGCGCTGGCTCAGCGCCAACAGCACCGCACCGACGGCACCGATGGAGGCCGCCTCGGTAGGGGCGGCGACGCCGGCGATGATGGAGCCGAGCACGGCGACGATGAGCAGCAGCGGTGGGATCAGGACCAGCAGGACCCGGCGCGCGAGGGAGGCTCCGGCAAGCGCGCGGCGCTCGGCCAGGGGTAGCGCCGGGGCCAGCGTCGGACTGAGGTGAGCGCGCACCAGCACATAGGCGATGTACAGCCCCACCAGCAGCAGCCCCGGCAGCAGCGCCCCGGCGAACAGGTCGCCCACTGAGACCGTCTGCGGCGGTACGTATTCGAATCTCCCCTCCGCCTGGCGAATCGCGGCCTGCATGGTCTGGGCTTCGCTGTAGGCGTTGGATACGACGTCGCCCAGCAGAATGAGGACGATTGATGGCGGTATGATCTGCCCGAGGGTGCCGGAGGCGCAGATGGTGCCGGTGGCGAGGCCCGGGTCGTAGCCACGGCGCAGCATGGTGGGCAGGGACAGCAGGCCCATGGTCACCACGGTGGCGCCGACAATGCCGGTGCTGGCGGCGAGCAGCATGCCGACCACCACGACGGAGATCCCGAGTCCACCGCGCAGCGCGCCGAACAGCGCCGACATGGTATCGAGCAGGTTCTCCGCCACCTTCGAGCGTTCCAGCATCACACCCATGAACACGAACAACGGCACGGCGATCAGCGTGGTGTTGGTCATGATCCCGTACAGCCGCCCGGGGGTGAACCCAAGGGTGTTGTCGAAGGTGCCGGTGGCCGAGCCGAGGGCGGCGAACAGCAACGACGTGCCCGCCAGGGTGATGGCCACGGGATAGCCCAACAGCAGCACCAGGCAGACGACGGCGAACAGCACCAGCGCCATCACACCTCCACCTCGCCGCCGCCCCGCGGTGTGGTGCCATGGCCCATCAGTACCAGGAGATTGCGCGCCGCCATCGACAGCCCCTGTACGAGCATCAGGACGGGCATGACGACGATAACGCTCTTGAGCAGGAACACCAGCGGCAGGCCGCCGGTTTCCGGCGAACCTTCCATACGCAACCAGGAGTTGGCGACGAAGGTCCAGGAGATCACCAGAATGAAGACGAACGTCGGCAGCAGCAGCACCAGGGTGCCGAACAGGTCCACCCAGGCTCGGCCACGGTCTCCCATGCGACGGTAGAACACGTCCACGCGCACATGGCCTTCGCGCTTCAGGGTGTAGGCCACTCCGAGCATGAACACCAGCGCGTGCAAGTAGGTGACCGACTCCTGCAGCGCGATGGAACCGAAGGAGAAGCCGTAGCGCAGTACCACCACCGCGAATTGGACCAGCACCATGGCGAGGGTAAGCCAGGCGATGCCGCGCCCGGTCCACTCACTGAGGCCGTCGGTCAGATCGGCGGCGCGCTGCAGGTGACGGGGATCCACGGCCATGGGGTGAAGCTCGTTGTTGTGCTTGTCCGCGAGTCTACCGAATCCGGACCCATAGGAGCGGCAATGCCGAGCGGCTTCGGCTGCGATGCGTATGACCGGCGCGGGCCGCTGACAGAAGCCGCGCAGGCCGCGCCTAGAGGATGTCCTCCAGCCGGGCGGCCAGGTGCTCGAACCGACGATCGAAATCCAACCGCCTGCGGTTGGTGCTGGCGGCGAACAGGATCCGGGCGCGGTCTCCCTGGCGATCCAGGTACACCCAGACGCGATCGTGATGGATGTAGAACATCACGAAGATGCCACCGATCAGCAGCACGCAGCCCAGGTAGACCAGGTTCTTGCCCGGTGAGCGGGTGATCTGCAGGCCGGTGGCCTCGATGTGGGTGAAGTCCGCCAGCTGCAGGAACACCGGCGCACCGTAGTTGGGCAGTACCCCGAGGGCCTCGAAGGCGTCGTCGAAGAACTGCTGGTCGGCCGCATCGTTCACGCCCGCCTCCACGTCCACGCCTTCCGCCCGCAGCACCTCCCGATAAGCGGCGGCGGCGATGCCGCGGAGCGCCTGCAGGTAGGCTGCGCCCACCTGCTCGAGCTGCTGCTCGCTCATCTGTGCCTGCATGCGGCTGATGACCGCGTCCATACCGCCGCGGGCGAAGTCGTCCAGGAGCTGACCCAGATGCCGCACCAATTGCCCGTGCAGCGCCGGTTCGGCGTCCTCGACGGCAGCGAAGGTCCGTCGGGCGCTGTTTTCGACCACCGCGCGGCGCGCTCCGGCGTCCTGCAGGAAGTGATGAAACGCCATGAAGCGTTGCACGCTGCCTTTGGGGTCGGCGGGAATGCGCAGGTAGCGGAACGGCTCCGAAGGGGTGCTGCGCACACCACTCATGAAGAAGCGCCGCCCTTCGCGCTCCACCGGAAGCATATAGGTGGTGTACTCCCGGGCTTCGCCGGTGGGCCGCCGCAGCTTGTAGCTGTAGCTGGGACCCCAGTTTCGGAACTTCTTCGTCGAGCCTTCCTCTTCCTCCGGGTTGATGTTGAACAGCCGGAAGTCGTCGAGCTCCAGCACCAAGGGGCCGCGGGGCGTATTCAGGGTGAGGTGCTCGAACACCGCCCCCGCGATCTCTGAAGGTTCACCGACGGCGCCGAGAGGCCAAGCACGCAGCACCAGCTTGGAGCCCCCGTCGCCGAAGCTCGACTGATAGATGGCATAGCCGTCGTAGATCAGCGGGTGGTTGACGGCGATGGTCTGCTCCAGCGGCGCCTCGAGGCGCTCGTCGTGGATCACCAGGTCGCTCTCGAACGACTTGGGCTGGCCGGTTGGGTAATACTGGATACGGAAGTCGGTCACCTCGATCGCGAACGGCAGCTCCTGGAGCACGTAGCCGTCGCGCAGGTTCAGGGTGACACTGTTCACCGTCGCCCCCTCCGGCACCGTGCGGGTGCCGCGAAAGGAAATCGTCTCCGAGGGCGCCAAGCGGCTTTCGGGTGGGATCTCCGAGATCAGCATGTCGTCGGTCAGCGCTTCGACGCGTCCGGTCTGTTCCTTGATCTTGAGTCCCACGTTGCCGTCGATCAGTCCGCCGATGCAGATCACCACCACGGCCACGTGTGTGAACAGGTACCCGGCGCGGTTGGCGGTGCCGCGCATGCCCGCGATCACCAGGTGGTCGCCGTGTTCCTTGCGGCGCAGGCGAAAACCGTCGGCCGCGAGCACCTGTGCCGCACGCTCGGCCAGAGTGTCGCGCGCGGCGTCGCGCTGCCACTCGCGGCGGTGGTGGAAGGCATTGAGCGAATGGTAGCGGGCGTTGACCCGGTAGTGGCGCATCTCCCGCAGCTTGCTCGGGCCATTGCGGTAGACGCACACCGTGGTCGAGATCACGAGGAAGCCGAGAATGCCGAGAAACCAGCCCGCGCTGTAGACGTCGTACAGACCCAGGAGGCGGAAGACCTCGAACCAGAAGCCGCCGAAGCGCGATACGTAATCGATATACGGCTGGTTCTGCAGGATGACCGTGCCGATCACCGAGGCGATGGCCACGGCGACCAGCAGCGCGATCGCCAGGTTCATGGAACCCAGGAACTCCAGCAGTATCGCGCCCAGGCTGCGCCGCCGGAGCGGTGCGGTCGATGCGGTGGCGACGTTCATGGCAGCGTTCCGGGTGAGACACGCCGCGCGGCTGCGTCAGATAGCTTTCGCTTGGCAGGCGGGATAGACGCGCACCGACAACGACGAAAGGCGGCCCCGTGGGCCGCCTTTCCGGATGCACGCTGCACCTCAGGTTTGCGGGCAGACACCCGCGGTCAGGGACGCAAGCCCTGGATGAACGAGGCCACCGCCTGGATCTCGTAATCGCTCAGACCTCGCGCGGTATTCTGCATCATGCGCCCGACGTCGTTGTGACGCCCCGGCAGGTCGGCGCCGGCCTGCATGGCGGCGGGGTGGATGCGCCCGGCGGCACGAAACTGTTCCAGCTGTGCGGCGGTGTACTGGGCATGCTGGCCGCGCAGCAGCGGGAACATCGCGGCTGCATTGCCGCCCCCGTTGGGTGAATGGCAGGCGGTGCAGGCGGGCACTTCGTTGCGTGGATTGCCGCCGCGCCAGACCCGCTCGCCGACCTCCAGCAACGACTCGTCGGCGGTACCGGGCTTGAGTTCCTGGGACGCGAAATACGCCGCCAGATCGGCCATGTCTTCGTCAGAGAGGGGCTGGGCCATGGGCGTCATCGTGGGGTCCTGGCGTGCACCGCTCTTGTAGTCCTGGAGCTGCTTCACCAGGTAGCTCTCGTGCTGGCCTGCCAGCTTGGGGAAGTTGGGGGCCGCGGCATTGCCATCGGGACCATGGCAGGCCGCGCAGGTCGCCGCCTTGGTCTTGCCTGCAGCCGGGTTCCCCGCTGCCTGTGCCGACCCGTAGACGCTCACGGCGACCAGCGCTGCGGCGATAACCAACGTCTTGCTCATTTCGGGTAAACTCCTGTGCCTTGCGTGGAGACGTTTCGGATGAGGCTGGCGTGCAGGGTCCGCGCGCCGCTCGGCGCCGCTGCGGCCAAGTAGCCGGAGCGCACCGGGAATCGACGGACAAAAAGCGAGCCAAGCCCATGGAAAAAAGGAGCATAAGTGTATCCACCCCGTCGTCAGCGGGTCAACCACGCCGCGCCTGCGGATGGTGGCTGAATCAGGCGGTGCGATGAGCCCGGACGCGACCACGGGGGCCCACTACCGCAAGGCGCACTTTCTCCTGAGCACACCCGCCCTGTCCCAGGCACCGGCGGATGACGGTGCCGAGGTCGCCTTTGCCGGGCGTTCCAACGCGGGAAAGTCGAGCGCCATCAACGCCCTCACCGGAATCGGCTCCCTCGCGCGCACCAGCAAGACCCCGGGGCGCACCCAGCATCTGGTGTTTTTCGGTCTGGACGACGGACGTCGCCTGGTGGATCTGCCCGGCTATGGCTACGCGCGGGTGGCGGAGCAGGTGAAGCGACAGTGGCAGCAGACCCTGGAGGATTACCTGCACCACCGCCGGTCCCTGCAAGGCCTTTTGCTGGTTATGGATATCCGTCACCCGTTGACCGACTACGATCAGCAGATGCTGCGCTGGTGCGCTGCTGCGGGACTGGCGGTGCACGTGCTGCTCACCAAAGCCGACAAGCTCAAGCGCAACGCCGCCAATCAGGCGCTGTTCAAGGTGCGGGGCGGGCTGGCACGACTGTGCCCCGGCGCAACCGTGCAGGCCTTTTCCGCGCCCGAGCGCAGCGGCCTTGAGCAGGCGCACGCGGTGTTGGATCACTGGCTGGGCTACGCCTGAGGCGCAACGCCTTTCTGCGGGCATAAAAAAACCCCGGTGGTCAAGAGGGGGGAGGAACACCGGGGTCAAAGGTTCCCGGCGTGGGGGGTGCCGGGTGTCTTCCCACTCAGGGAGGGAGAGTGGGAGGATGCCGAGTGACATCTGAACCCTACGACCGAAACGGTACGCAGAAGTTCCCATGTACCCGAGTCTAGCGCTGCACCTTTCCGGCGCAATCGCGCCCCCTTCCTTTTACGTTGTTTAACAAAAGCGCGAACGGCACGGGGCCGCGTCGGACCTTGCGTGGCCGCAACACCGGTTGCGTTCGTGCCGACGACCGCGAAGGCGCGACGTCGACGCCCGCGCGCACGTGCCTAGTGCGCCTCTTCCCAGTTGCTGCCGATGCCGGCTTCCACTTCCAGGGGAACGTTCAGGCGGGCGGCGCCGGCCATGCGCGCCACGATCTGCGCCCGCGCCGCCTCCACGCCGCTTCGGCCACCTCGAACACCAGTTCGTCGTGCACCTGCATGATCATCTTGATGTCCAGGCCGCACCCGTGGATCCAGCGGTGCAGGTCGATCATGGCCAGCTTGATGATGTCGGCGGCGGTGCCCTGCATGGGCGCGTTGATGGCGGTGCGTTCGGCGTACTGGCGCCGCTGGCCGTTGCGGGAGTTGATCTCGGGCAGATACAGCCGCCGCCCGAACACCGTCTCCACGTAGCCGTCGCGCCGGGCTTGCTCGCGGGTGCGGTCCATGAAGGCCTTCACTCCCGGGTAACGGGCGAAGTAGAGATTCACGTACTCCTGAGCGGCGCCGCGATCGATGCCGAGTTGGCGGGCCAGCCCGTAGGCGGACATGCCGTAGATGAGGCCGAAATTGATCGCCTTGGCCGAGCGGCGCTGCTCGCCCGTGACCGTGTCCGGGGACGCTCCAAAGACTTCCGCGGCGGTGGCCCGGTGAATGTCGGCCCCTTCGGCGAAGGCCTGCAGCAGGCGTTCGTCACCGGACAGGTGCGCCATGATGCGCAGCTCAATCTGGGAGTAGTCGGCCGCGATCAGGCGGTAGCCCGGCGGCGCGATGAACGCCTGTCGAATGCGCCGTCCTTCCTCGGTGCGCACCGGGATATTCTGTAGATTGGGTTCTGACGACGACAGCCGACCGGTGGCCGCCACCGCCTGATGGTAAGAGGTGTGCACCCGGCCGGTGTCCGGATCCATGTGGGCCGGCAGCCGTTCGCAATAGGTGGAGCGCAGTTTCGACAGCCCGCGATGCTCCAGGATGAGCTTCGGCAGCGCGTAGTCCAGTGCCAGCTCCGCCAGCACCTCTTCGGCGGTGCTCGGCGCGCCCTTGGGTGTCTTCTTGATGACCGGCAGCCGCTTGGTTTCGAACAGGATCACCTGGATCTGCTTCGGGGAGCCGAGATTGAAGCTGCAGCCGGCCTCGGCGCAGGCTTGTTCCTCGATCTCGGCCATGCGCACCAGCAGCTGCTCGCTTTGGTCCGCGAGCATGGCGCAGTCCACCAACACGCCGTTGCGCTCCATGGCGGCGAGCACCGGCAGCAGGGGCATCTCGATGTCGCGGAACAGCGCCGACAGCGCCGGCAGCGCTTCGAGCTTGGGCCACAGGTGGCGGTGCAGCCGCAGGGTCACGTCTGCGTCCTCGGCCGCGTACTCGGCGCCCTGTTCCACGGACACCTGGTCGAAGGTCAGCTGCTTCGCGCCCTTGCCGGCTACGTCCTCGAAGGTGATGGTCTTGTGGCCGAGATACTTCAACGCGAGGGAATCCATGTCGTGGCGGCTGGCGGTGCTGTCCAGCACATAGGACTCGAGCATGGTGTCGTAACGGATACCGCGCAGGGCGACGCCGTGGCGGGCGAGCACGTTGACGTCGTACTTGAGCCCCTGACCGACCTTGGCGCGATCCGGATCCTCCAGCAGCGGGCGCAACGCCTCGAGCACCTCGTCGCGGGGCAGTTGGTTCGGCGCGCCGGCATAGGCATGGACGAGGGGCACGTAGGCCGCTTCGAACGGCTCCAGCGCGAACGAGACGCCCACCAGATCGGCCTGCATATAATTGAGGCTGTTGGTCTCGGTATCGAACGCGAACAGATCGGCTTGCCTCAGGCGTGTCAGCCAACGTTCCAGGGCGTCGCGATCGAGGATGGTTTCGTAGCGCACCTGAGGCGCGGGTGCGGTAGGTGTCGCCTGCGCCTCGGTCTCGGCACTGTCGCGGCCGCCGAGCAGTTCCGACAACCAGGTCTTGAACTCCAGACGCTGGAACCACTCCCGCAGGACATCATGGTCCGGTTGGCTGCGTTGCAGCTCGGCGGGGCCGAGCTGCAGCTCCACGTCGCACTTGATCTCCACCAATTGGCGCGACAGTGCCAGCTGCTCCAGATGGCTGCGCAGGTTCTCGCCGACCTTGCCGGGGATCTCGCCGGCGTTGGCCACGACCGCCTCGAGGCTCCCGTACTGCTGCAGCCACTTGGCCGCAGTCTTCGGTCCCACCTTCGGCACGCCGGGGATGTTGTCGATGCTGTCGCCCACCAGAGCCATGTAATCGCAGATGAGCGCCGGCGGCACGCCGAACTTGTCGACCACGCCCGCGGGGTCCAGCAGGGTCCCGTTCATGGTGTTGGTCAGGGTGATGTGCTCGTCCACCAGCTGGGCCATGTCCTTGTCGCCGGTGGAGATGACGGTCGCCAGTCCCTGCTCCTCGGCCCGCTTGGCGAGGGTGCCGATGACATCGTCGGCCTCGACCCCCGGAATGCGCAGCAACGGCAGGCCCATGGCCTCGACGATCGCCAGCAGAGGCTCCACCTGCGAGCGCAGCTCGTCTGGCATGGGGGGTCGGTTCGCCTTGTATTGCTCGAACAGGTCGTCGCGGAAGGTCCTGCCCTTGGCGTCGAACACCACCGCCACGTGCTCGGGCTCGTAGTCCTTGATCAGCCGGCGCAGCATGTTGACCACGCCGTAGACTGCCCCGGTGGGCTCGCCCCGGGAATTATTCAGGGCCGGAAGGGCATGGAAGGCGCGGTACAGATAGGAGGATCCGTCCACCAGGATCAGGGGCTTTGTTGCAGTCTCGGGCATATTCGGAGGCGGGGCGGCGGCGTCGGTCGTGATAAGATCCGTATACTAAACCACTTGGCGACGGCACGGGGGCGGCACGGCGGTGCCGCCGCGGACCGGCACGCCCCCAACGAACACCGATATGGACGAAACACCCAAATCCAAGCACCCCGGGCTGCAGACCATCGACGACAGTATGCTCACCCGGGAATCCTGGAAGATCTTCCAGATCATGGCCGAGTTCGTGGAGGGCTTCGAGCGCCTGGCGCGCATCAGCCCGTCGGTGAGCATCTTCGGCTCGGCGCGCTTCACCCCCGACCACCCCAGCTATGCCCTGGCCGAGTCCATCGCCCAGGAGCTGTCCAACGCCGGTTTCTCGGTGGTCAGCGGCGGCGGCCCCGGGATCATGGAGGCGGCCAACAAGGGCGCGCATCAGGGCAAGTCCCCCAGCGTCGGGCTCAACATCCAGCTGCCCCACGAGCAGTCTGGCAATGCCTATCAGGACATCTCGCTGACCTTCCGGCATTTCTTCTCCCGCAAGGTGATGTTCGTGAAGTACGCCTCGGCCTATGTGGTGTTGCCCGGCGGTTTCGGTACGCTGGACGAGATGGCCGAGATCCTGACCCTGGTGCAGACCCGCAAGACGCGCCGCATTCCCATCATTCTGGTACAGTCTTCCTTCTGGCAGGGGCTCATCGAGTGGTTCAAGACCACCCTGGTCGACGAGGGCACCATCAGTGCCGAGGATCTGGATCTGTTCCAGGTCCTGGACGAGCCGCGGGAGATCGTGGACGCTATCTTCGCCCACTACCAAAGCCGCGACTTCGAGCCCTCGGCCGAGGAGCAGGAGATCCTGCTGGAGCTGTGAGCGGCCGTACACCTTCGAAGGGGGAGAAACGCGCATGATCCGCACCTTGGCTGCCCTGCCGTTGTTGGCCGCCAGCGCGGCATTCGCGCAACAGGGCGAGGCGCCGCCGCCGCCGGATATCCCGGCGGAGGGCGAGATCATGGAAGGCCTGTCGGCCGATGGGGAGTTCGAGCCGGAAGTCACCATCGTGCGCCGCGACGGTGAGGTGCTGGAGGAATACCGCATCAACGGCCAGCTCTACAAGGTGAAGGTGACCCCTCAGGCCGGGCCGCCCTATTACCTGCTCTACCCCCACGGTGAGGCCGGCAGACCGGTGCGCCGGGAGTTGGAGGAGATGCAGACCCCCTTTTGGATTATCTTCAGCTGGTAGCGCAAGCCCGCCCTCCGTTGGGTTTCGCCGCCGCGGGCTGGTACCATGACCGTGCTACGGGGATGGCTTAATCCCTACTGAATCAAGGCGATTACGCCCGCCGGCGTGATGGCCGAGCCCGAGGCAAGCGCATGTCCGTCACATCCCAAGAACTCGCCCCGGGGCTGCGCCGCCCGCCCGTGTGGAAGCGCCTGAGCGGGTTCGATTGGATCTGGGCGGCGCTGCTGGCGCTCGGTGCGGTGTACGCCCACCAGCGCTACGCGACGCTGATGGATGTCTACGAGGTGGGGATCCTCTACGGCACCGCCGTGGCCCTGGCGGCGCTCGGCTGGTACTGGAAGCCGGTGCGGGTGCTCGGCCTCGCCGTCGCCGCCGTCAGCCTGTTCGCCGCCTGGCGCTACGGCGCCGAGCTCGGTCGCGGCGAGACGGACTTCTTCCTGAAGTTCCTGGTCTCGGGCCAGTCGGCCACCATGTGGATGAGCGCCCTGTTCGTCGGCGCCACGTTTACCTATTTTCTCGCGCTCGTCCTGCGCTCGGACTACACCGGCAGAGTCGCCAGCGCCCTGACCTGGACCGCCGCCGCCATGGGTCTGGTGGGCCTCCTGGTGCGCTGGCGCGAGTCCTACCTGATCAGCACCGATGTCGGGCACATCCCGGTGAGCAACCTCTACGAGGTGTTCATCCTGTTCGCCATCATCACGGCGCTGCTGTATCTGTTTTACGAGGGCCGCTACCGCACCCGGGCCTTGGGCGGCTTCGTGCTGCTGGTGATCAGCGCCTCGGTGGCCTTCCTGCTGTGGTATCACTTCACCCGCGATGCGAGCGAGATCCAGCCCCTGATCCCCGCGCTGCAGAGCTATTGGATGAAGATCCACGTGCCGGCCAACTTCGTCGGCTACGGTGCCTTCGCCATGGCCGCCATGGTCGGGAGTGCCGCGCTGCTGCAGCATTACCACTACCAGCCCAGCCGGGTGCTCGCCGTGACGGTACCGGCGGCGATCTTCGCACTGTTCGGCGGCTGGACCCTGGCGCGGGGCTATAACGCCGCCGGCGCCGTGGACGGGGCGTTGCTGTTGCGCGCCG
>Ga0209347_1002234_pt1 | contig 26408 bp, 6 predicted proteins | sample AutmiccommuBRH23_FD_187382 | JGI IMG/M metagenome (GOLD analysis project Ga0209347, IMG submission 187382) | Deep subsurface microbial communities from Mt. Terri, Switzerland - Autotrophic microbial communities BRH/23 (SPAdes) (version 2) | ecosystem: Environmental > Aquatic > Deep subsurface >...
GAGCCGCTCGGCGACACCCGGCCGGGCGACATCACCCAGCACGGCGACGATCTCGGCGCGCTCCGACAACTGGTCGAGCTCGGCCTGCACTTCCTCCGACGGCTCGCTGCGGCCGTTGACGACGACGCGCCCTGCGCCGCTGTCCACCAGCCAGCGGACCACCGCCATGCCGACACCGCCGAGCGCGCCGGTGACCACGTAGGAGCCGTCCTTGCGCACCACCAGTTCGCCCGGCGTCGCAGGCAGCTTGGCGCGGGAGAGCCGCTCCACCAAGCGGGTGGGCCCACGCCAGGCGATGACGTCGTCTGTCGGGGCGGCGCTGCCGCCTTCGATCTCGCTCGCCAGCGTCGCTGCCGCGTCACCCTCGGCGCCGACATCGAGCAGGGTCGTCTTGAGGTCCGGATGCTCGTAGGCCAGCACCCGCACCAGGCCCTTGAGGCTGCCGGTGCCCGGGTTGCCCGCGCCGTCCGGATCCTCTTGGCTGTCACCGAGGACCAGGCCGCCCCTGCTGACCAGCCACAGCCGGGGTGCCTTGCCGTGCCAGCTGCCGACGATCGCGCGGACGGCACCCGCGACACCCCAGATCACGTCGCGCGCATGTGCCAGACCGGCCGCCGCGTCGGTGCCGTCGAAGTCGGGATGGTCGACGAACACGACGACCCCCGCCGGCGGCAGGTCCGGATCGGCTGTCGCGGTGGCGAACGCCTCCCGCACGGCGTTCTCGTCACCGAGATCGGCGGTGAGCACCCGGCGTTCCGGCGCACCGAAGCTGGACGCGAAGTCCTGGGCGGTGGCCAGCGCCGCGGCGGTGTCGGCCAGCGCCAGCCAGCTCCCGGTCGGAGCAGCGCCCGACGGGACCGGCGACTCCACCCACACGGAGTCGAAGATCTTCTGCGACAACGGCAGTGGGACCGCGCGGCGCTGGATGCGCTTGAGGTGGACGTCGTCGACCCTGGCCAGCACCGCGCCGGTGTCGTCGGTCAGGGTGACGCGGCCCATCGCGTCGCCGCTGTCCTCGACGACGCTGACGAGCTCGGCGCGGCACCGGGCCCGCCGCCCGATCTCGCCGAACACCCGGATCGAGCCGAACCCGACCGGCAGGTAGGTGACATCGGTTTGAGCCGATTGTGTCCCGGAAAGGACTTCGTCGCTCATCGCGGCGGCCAGGCCCTGCAGCGCCGCGTCCAGCATGACCGGATGCAGCACGATGCCGCGGTGTGGCGTCGCCTCGTCGGGCAGCGCGATCTCGGTGTCGGCGGCGCCGTTGCTGCGCACGATCCGGGTCAGCGCGGCGAACGCGTGCCCGTGATGGGCGCCGGTGCGGCGCAACGCGGTGTAGAAGTCTGCCGGTGAAACCGGCGATCCGGCCGAAGCCGGTGAAACCGGCGATCCGGCCGAAGCCGGTGAAACCGGGGTGCCGTCACCGGCGGCGGTGAGCCTGGCGGGGGCCGCCTCGGCCGCGTCGGCGGCCCGGACCGTGCCCGCGGCGTGGCGGGTCCAGCCGCCCGCGTCCGAGCGGGAGTGGATCTCGACGCGTTGCTCGCCGGTCGCCTCGTCGCGGACCACCTGGGTGGTCAGCCTGGTGTGCGGGTCCAGCGGCAGCATCTGCTCGACCTCCACCGCGACCTCGACGCCGGTGGCGGGCAGGCCGAGGGCCTCACATCCGGCGGCCAGCGCGATCTCGGCGAAACCGGCGCCCGGCATGACGGGCAGGCCGTGCACGATGTGGTCGGCCAGCCACGGGTGCGCCTCCAGGCCCACGTCGGACTGCCAGACGTGACCGCTACCCGACGGCAGTTCGACGTGCAGGCCCAGCAGCGGGTGCGCACCGGAGAACTCGCGCCCTGCCGAGCGGTCCGCCATCCAGTAGGACGTGTGCTGCCAAGCGTTTCCGGGCGCGTCGGTCACCCGGGCGTGGCTCCCCTCGGGGGCTGCGACAGCCGGCGGGCGGACCGCCGCCAGCTGCGCATGGAATGCCAGCGTCTCGGGATGGTCGCGGTTCACCGTCGCACCGACGTGGAACTTCCTGCTGGTGGTCTGCGCCGCCAGCGTGTCGGTGATGGCGTGCGTCAGCAGCGGATGCGGGCTGATCTCGATGAAGTTGCTGTGCTCGGCGCCGGCTTCGTGCACCGCCTGGCTGAACCGCACCGGGTTGCGCAGGTTGGTCGCCCAGTAGTCCGCGCTGAACAGCGGCGACGATCCGGCGTACCCCACGGTGGAGATCAGCGGGATCTTCGGCGCCGCCGGAGCGAGGTAGGCCAGGGCTTCGCGCAGCTCGGGCAGGACCGGGTCGATCGTGGGATGGTGCGAGGCCACGTCCACCTCGATGCGGCGGGCCAGCTTGCCCTGCGCGTCGACCATCGCCACGAGCTCGTCGACCTGGTCGGGCGGACCCGCGATCACCGACTGCTTCGGTGAGGCGTACACCGCGATCGTGACGTCGGGACGGTCGGCGATGAGCTTCTCGGCGGCGGCTGCGGCGTCCAGCTCCAGCAGCGCCATCGCACCCTGACCAGACAGCCGCTTCATCAGCCGCGTCCTGGTGGCGATGACATCGAGGCCCTCGGCGGGGGTCAGCGTGCCGGCGACCACCGCGGCGGTCACCTCGCCCATGGAGTGACCGATCACCGCGTCGGGTTCCACGCCGTAGGACCGCCACAGCGCCGTGAGCGCCAGCTGCATCCCGACGAGCACCGGCTGGATGCGGTCGATGCCGACGACCGGCTCACCGGCTTCGAGCACCTGGCGCAGCGAGAAGCCGACCTTGTCGACGAAGGTGGGTTCCAGCTCGTCGACGGCTGCGGCGAACGCGGGTTCGGAGACCAGCAGTTCGCGTCCCATCCCGGCCCACTGCGCTCCCTGCCCGGAGTACAGGAACACCGTGCCGTTGCCCGCGCCGATGCCGTTCCTCGCGTCGTGCGCAGGCACCACGCCGGGGGCGAGCTGGCCGGCGGCCAGCGCGCGCAGCCCGGTGACCGCCTCGGCGTGGTCGCGGGCGCACACGGTGGCGATGGTGTGGTAGCGGCTGCGGTGGTGGTTGACGGTGTGGGCGACGTCGGCCAGGGCCTCCGTGGCGCCGTCGCCGTCGAGGTAGTCGGCCAGCGCCGTGGCGGCAGCCGCCAGTCGGGCCGGGGTCTTGCCCGAAACGACGAGCGTCGTCACCCTCGGGGCGGAATCGACTGGCGCCGGGGCGTATTCGGGGCCCTGCTCGACGACGATGTGTGCGTTGGTGCCGCCCATGCCGAACGACGACACCGCCCCGCGACGCGGATGCTCGCTTTCGGGCCACTCGGCTGCCTTGGTGGGCATGAACAGCCGCGTGGCCGACGGGTCGATCGTCGGATTCCACTTCTCGAAGTTGAGGTTCGGCGGGATCTTGCCGTGCTGCAGCGTCAGCACGGTCTTGATGAAGCCGGCGATGCCGGCGGCGGCCTCGAGGTGGCCCATGTTCGTCTTCACTGCGCCCAGCGCGCACGGGACCTCGCCGCGGCCGTACACCGCGGCCAGCGCGTCGAACTCGATGGGATCACCCAGACCCGTTCCGGTGCCGTGGGTTTCGATGAAGTTCACCGAACCCGCCGGTACGTCCGCCGAGCGCAGCGCCCGGGTGATCACGTCGCGCTGCGACGGGGCGTTCGGCGCGGTCAGGCCGTTGGACCGGCCGTCCTGGTTGACCGCCGAACCGCGCACCACGCCGAGCACCCGGTCCCCGTCGCGGACCGCGTCGGTCAGTCGCTTCAGCACCACGACGCCCGCACCCTCGCCACGCACGAAGCCGTCGGCGCGCGAATCGAACGCGTAACACCGGCCGTGCGGCGACAGCATGCCCCACTTGGCAAGCGCCAGTTGGGTTTCCGGGCGCAGGTTCAGGCTGACGCCACCGGCGAGCGCGAGGTCGCTCTCCCGCATCCGCAGGCTCTGGCAGGCCAGGTGGATCGAGACCAGCGACGACGAGCAGGCGGTGTCGACGGCGACCGCGGGGCCTTTGAGGCCGAGCAGGTAGGAGATCCGGCCCACGGTCACGCTGTGCGCGTTACCCGTCGCCGAGTAGGCGTCGATGGTGTCGGGATCGCCGGCCGAGGAGTTCTGGTACTCGGTGTAGTACACGCCCATCATCACCGCGGTGCGGGTCTCGCCCAGATGATCGGGCGCCAGCCCGGCGTTCTCCAGTGCCTCCCAGGCCACTTCGAGCAACACCCGCTGCTGGGGGTCCATCGCGGCGGCCTCACGCGGCGTGATCCCGAAGAAGTCGGCGTCGAACCCGGCGATGTCGTTGAGGTAGGCGCCCCACTTGGTGGGCATCCGGCCGGGGGCCATCGGGTCCGGGTCGTAGAACGCCTCGGCGTCCCAGCGGTCCTCGGGCACCTCGGTGACGGCGTTGGTGCCGTTCTCCAGCAGCTCCCAGAAGCTCTCGGGACCGGTCACTCCCCCGGGCAGACGGCAGCCGATGCCGACCACGGCGATCGGCTCGGCGCCGGCGACGCGGGACGCCTTCTCGAACTGTTCCGCCAGCTTGTCGCGCTGCTCGGCGGTCATGCCCGAGATCCTGTCGAAGGTCGTCTTCATCAGATAGCGCCCTCACTACCGGCCGTGGCCGAATCGACTTCGGATTCAATACTGTCGAACAGCTCGTCGAGCACGCTGAACTCCTCGGAGCTGTCCTCGTCGGGTTCCTCCGGTTCACCCGCGCTCTGCTGCTGCGGCGCCAGCAGGTCGGCCACGAACTCCGACATCTGCGAGACCGACGGATGGTTCCACAACATGGTCGCGGACAGGTCGATGCGGACCAGCGCCTTGGCATCGCGCAGCAGGTTCATCGCCATCATCGAGTCCAGCCCCAGTTCGGGGAACGGCGCGTCGAAATCGACGGCGGCTTCCGGCATTCCCAGTTCGCGGGCGAGGATTGCACGCAGCCGCTCCCGCAGCTCGTGCACCGTCTCCTTGCGCGTCATCGCCAGCCAGTCGATGAACTCCGTTGTGGCCGAATCTGTTCCGCCGACCGCCGGTGCGGATGCGGACTCCACCGGGGTGTAGGTGAGCCCGCGGATGTCCACCCAGGTGGTCCCGTCGGGACCGGTGACGAGCACATCCACGACGAGCCCATCGGTGTCGTGTTCCCGCCGGTACACCTCGACCACACCGCGACCTGCCGTCGCGTCGGCCGCCACGGCGATGCTCCCGACCGCCGCGGGCAGCAGTAGCTGCTCGTTGGCGGCGTCGGCGAGCCGGGCGACGTGCACGGCCGCGTCGATCAGCGCCGCCGAAGCCGACTCCGCCGACTCGGGCAGCTCCACGTCGGCGCGCGCCCCCGCGGTGGTGGCGGTGCAGCCGGTGACCGTCCACGCGAACGGCTGGCCCTCCACTCCCCACGCCTGCTGCATGGCGGCGATCGATGCGCCGTCGAACGCCTCGGCGCCCGGGCTCTGGTCGCCCTGCGGGGTGCCGGTGGGCGCCGCGCCGAGCTCACCGCTTGCGTGTCTGGTCCAGCGTTGCTCAGGGGTGTCGGGGCCCGAGCTCGACCACACGGTCAGCGTGGTGCCGTCGGCGACCACGTGGATGGCCTTCGGCTGGTCGGCCACGATCGGGTACTCGAACCGGACATCACCGACGACGACGGTTGAACCGTCGATACGGCCCGTCCCGCCGATCTGCGCCGCCGCCGCCGAAAGTGTCTGCAGCAGAACGGAGACAGGCACCATCTCGACACCGCGGACGCGGTGCGCGACAGGGTAGGACCGCTCGTCGGGCAGCAGGCGGGCACGCCACAGGTGATCGTGGGTACTGCCGTCGACCGGATCGCCGAGCACCGTGCCCCACCTGGGCGCGGGCAGGGAGTCGAGGTCGCCGCTGTCGGCTCCCGGTGCGGCGACCAGACCGTCGAGCACCTTCACCGCCGCGCGCATCCGGTAGGCGTCTGCCAGCCGGGGCCAGTCGGCGCCCGCCACCACGCACTGCACTCCGGCGTCGGGGCTGAGCACGGCGGGCAGCATCCGGATCGCGACGTCGTTGGGCATGGGTTCCAGCCCGGCCGCCGTCATCTGCGGCTGCGCGTCGGCCCACGACTTCCACAGGCCCCAGTCCACGACCGTCGCGGGCAGGCCGAGTGCCCGGCGCGCGTAGGCGAACGTGTCGGAGAAGGCGTTGGCCGCGGTGTAGTGGGCCACCGCCCGGGACCCGAGCAGCCCGGTGATCGACGAGAACAGCACGAATCGGCGTACCGGCTGGGTGGCCGGGCAGGTCAGCGACAGCTTGTGCAGCACCACCGCGGCGTCGATCTTCGACCGGAACATCGGCGCCAGATCGTCGTCGGTCATCTCCGTCAGCAGCGCCTCACCGCCGGCCAGGGAGGCGAGGTAGATGCCCTCCAGCGGAGGCAGGTCGGCGCCGAAACGGTCGAACACCGCCGCCATCGAGGCTTCGTCGGCGGCGTCGGCGGCGACCTCGACCAGCGTCGTCCCGCGTGCAGCGAGCTCGTCGACGAGGTCGGCCAGCCCGGTGCCGCGCCGTGACGCCGCGACGATGGTCGAGGCGCCCATCTCGGCGAGCTGGCGGATCAGATACGGGCCGACGTTGCCGGTGGCGCCGATCACCAGGTGGCTGGTCCCGCTCTCCAACCGTGTCAGCGGGACCGCGGGCAGCGGGCGAGGCTCCAGCCGCGGCACCCTGCGCACCCCGCTGCGGTACACAGCCTGGTCGTCACGGTCGGTGCCGTCGGTGGTCGCGGCGAGGTCGGCCTCGGCCTGCAGGTACTGCGCGAGCAGCTCCGGCGGCACCATGTCGTCGACGTCGAGGAGACCACCCCAGAACTCGGGATGCTCGAGCGCCAGCGTGCGGCCCTGCCCCCACAGCACGGCGTGCGCGGGATTGGCCCGGTCACCCTCGGCGACCGGCTGGGCATTGCGGGTGACAACGAACAGCTTCGGCGCAGGCTCCACCCCGGCCAACGCGACCACCAGGCGGCGCAACTCACCGAACACGCGATAGCTCGCCGCGGAGTCGAGGCGTCCCGACGGCGACGGCGGCGCGAGGACGATGTGGTCGACGCCGCCGAGCGCGCCGCGAAGCGATGCGGCGTCCTCGAGGACGGACAGCGGCAGCGCGCGGGAACTCGGTCCGAGCAGCTGCGCGAGGTCGGACCCGGACTCGTCGGCGAGCACCAGCCACGAACCCTGTGGCGCGCCGAGGCCGAGTTCGCGCACCGGCCAGCTCAGCTGATGGAACCACTCGTGGTAGCCGCCGTCAGGCTTGTCGGAGGCAACCTCAACACCGTTGTGCTGCAACGGTTCCGGCCTCTGAGCGGTGTGAATCCAGTGGTGGGTGTGATGCCACGGCGTTGCCGGGATCTGCACCCGCGGTCCCGGCCGTTTCGGCGTCTTGGGCGGGCGCACCGTGTGGGTGGCGTTGAGGTTGGTGCGGAACGTCAACGTGTCGTTGGCATCGCGCTGCAGCGTGCCGATGCTGTGGTGATGGACGCCGGCCAGATTCCCGTCTCCGACAGGGTCGGCCAGCGTGTCCTTGATCGCGTAGCCGAGCAGCGGATGCGGGCTGACCTCGACGAACACGGCGTTGTCGGCGCCCGCGGTGGCCACGGCCCTGGCGAATCGCACCGGGTTGCGCAGGTTGGCCACCCAGTGGTCGGCGTCGAACACACACGTGCCGTCGGTGGGCCGCTGGTCGGTGGTGACAATGACGGGCACGCTCGGCTGTTTAAGCTGCAGCGTCGCCAGTTCGGCACGCAGTTCGTCGAGGATCGGATCGACGATCGGGTGGTGCGACGCGACGTCGACGTCGACCCGGCGGGCCAGCCGATCCTGCGCGTCCACCACCGCGATCGCGGCGTCGACCTGATCCGGCGGCCCGGCGATGACGGTCTGGTGCGCCGAGGCGTACACCGCGACGGTCAACCCGTCGTAGCCGGCGATCAGCTCCTCGGCCGCCGTCGCGTCGAGCTCGAGCAGCGCCATCGCGCCCTGGCCGGACAGCCGCTTCATCAGCCGCGAGCGTGTCGCGATCACCTTCAGTCCGTCGGCCGGGCTCAACGCGCCGCCGACCACCGCGGCGGTCACCTCACCCATCGAGTGTCCGATCACCGCGTCGGGCTTGACCCCGTAGGAACGCCACAGCGCGGTCAGCGCGAGTTGCACGCCGACCAGGACCGGCTGGATGCGGTCGATGCCGACGACGGTCTCGCCCGAGGACAGCACGTCGCGCAGCGAGAACCCGACCTGTGCGACGAAATCCGGCTCCAGCTCATCGACGGCGGCGGCGAACGCCGGCTCGTCGGCCAGCAGCCGCCTGCCCATGCCGGCCCACTGCGAGCCCTGCCCGGAGTACAGGAACACCGTCCCCGACGTGCAGGCCCCGTCGTGCGCGGCGACGACGCCCGGCGCGGGATACCCGCCGGCCAGAGCGCGCAGGCCGGCGATCGCCTGCGCGCGGTCGACCGCGGCGACGGTCGCGAACTTGGCGTGCTGGGCGCGGCGGTGGTTCAGCGTCTCCGCGAAGTCGGCGAGGCTGACGGCCTGCCCGTCGGGCGTCTCCAGCCAGTCGGCCAGGTTGGCGGCCTGCGACGCGATCCTGGCCGGGGTCTTGCCCGTCACGATCAGCGTGCTGACCGGCGGTTCCGGTTGGGCCGCAACGGCTTCCGTCTCAGGGGCCTGCTCGATCACGATGTGGGCATTGGTGCCGCTGACACCGAACGACGACACCGCCGCACGGCGCGGCCTGCTCACCGCGGGCCAGTCGAGAGGTTCGGAGGCGATCTTGAAGCGGGACGCCGCCTCACCGGCCTGCGGGGTCAGTTTCGTGAAGTACAGCTGCTTGGGGATGAACCCGTGGTGCACGCTCAGCACGGTCTTGATGAAACCGGTGACGCCGGCGGCGGACTCGAGGTGACCCAGGTTCGTCTTGACCGAGCCGAGCACCAGCGGCGCGGAGTCCTTGCGATCGCCGTACACGCCGGCCAGCGCGTCGAGCTCGATCGGGTCGCCCAGCCCGGTGCCGGTGCCGTGCGCCTCGATGTAGTCGATGTCCGACGGTGCCAGCCGCGACGTCTGCAGCGCCTTGCGCATCAGCTCCTGCTGGGCCGGGCCGTTGGGCACGGTCTGGCCGCTGCTCGCACCGTCCTGGTTGACCGCCGATCCGCGCACGACGGCCAACACCCGGTCTCCGTCGCGCAGCGCGTCGGTGAGGCGCTTGAGGACCACGACACCGCAGCCCTCGCTGCGGACGTAGCCGTCGGCGCCGGCGTCGAAGGTCTTGCACTTTCCGTCCGGCGCGAGCATGCCCCAGCGTGAGCACGCGATGTTGTTCTCCGGGCTCAGGATCAGGTTGACGCCGGCGGCCAGCGCGTGGTCGCTCTCACCGCGGCGCAGGCTCTGGCAGGCCAGGTGGATGGACACCAGCGACGACGAGCACGCGGTGTCGCTGACCACGGCGGGACCGCGCACGCCCAGGAAATAGGACAGCCGGCCGGCAGCGAAGTTCGACGCGTTGCCGAACGGGATGTAGGGGTCGATGTCCTCGGGGCGCAGCTTGCCGACCACCGAGTGGTAGTAGTCGTTGGCCGTCAGGCCGATGAACACACCGGTCGCCGAGCCGTGCAGCGTCCTTGGATTGATGCAGGCGTCCTCGAGGGCCTCCCACGCGACCTCGAGCAGCAGCCGCTGCTGCGGGTCCATCCCGGCGGCCTCGCGCGGAGCGATCGAGAAGAACTCCGCGTCGAACTCGTCGGGCTGCCACGAGGTCAGAAAGCCGCCCTCGCGGTTGCAGATGGTGCCGGGCACGGTGTAGTCGGGCGAGTAGAACTCGTCGGCGTCCCACCGGTCGGCGGGCACCCGGATCACACCGTTGGCGCCGTCGACCAGGAACTGCCAGAAGTCGCCCGCGTTGTCGACGCCGCCGGGCAGCCGGGCGCCGATACCCACCACCGCGATGGGTTCGGTCTCGGTCTTCTCCGCCTCCGCCAGCCGCGCGGTCAGATCGTCGATCTTTCGCAGTGCCTCGGTGATGATCGCCCGCCGGTCCGGCGTAGCGGGCGACGCTGGGGATGCAGCAGTCATCTCAGTCAACTCAATCTTTCCGAAAGTCTGGCAAGCAGTTCGTCCTCGGCCAGGTCGTCGTAGGCGTCTTCGTCCGCGTCCTCGGCGGCGTTCGTGGGGGTGCCCTCGCCGCCCGCGACCTCGTCGTCGTTACCGGCGGTCTCGATTATCTCAGGCAGGATCGACGCCAGATAATCGGTGAGCGCCTCCACCGTCGGATAGTCGAAGACGACCGAGGCCGGCAGTACCTCCCCAAGGCTTTCGCTCAGCGAACGCTGCAACGTTACGCTCATCAGCGAATCCATGCCGAATTGGAAGAACCCGACCGTGGACTCCAGGGTGTGGGCCGAGGCCAGGCCCATCGCGGCCGCGACCTGGGCCCGCACGTGGTCGGTCAGCAAATCGATGCGGCCTTCCGCGTCGGTGTCGCGCAGCGCTTCCCGGAACTTCGTGTCGCCGGTGAGCGCCGCGTGCGCGCTCTCGGTTTCGTCGGCGAGCAGGTCGTCGAGGATGTGCAGCTGGGCCCGGGTGTGGTACGCCGCGGCCAGCCGGGGCCAGTCGGCGGCGACCACCGTGGCGCGCGCAGGTGCGTCCGGCCCGGCGAACAGCCGCAGTGCCGAGATGGCGACGGCGTCGTCCATCGGTTCCAGGCCCGACTCCTCCGTCGCCTGCCGCTCGAACCCGGTCTGCACGTCGGCCAGCGATTTCCACAGGCCCCAGTTGATGGCACACGCGGGCAGGCCCGCGGCGCGCCGCGCGAACGCGAAGGTGTCCAGGAACGTCGTCGTCGCCGCGTAGTGCGCCAGCCAGCGGGAACCGAGCACACCCGAGATCGACGAGAACACCACGAACTGCTCGACGGGGTGGCCGATCGACAGCGTGTGCAGCAGCGCCACCGCATCCATCTTCGAGCGGAACATCGCGACGACGTCGTCGTGCGTCATGTCCGTGAGTGTCACCGGTCCCCCGCTCATCGCGGCCAGGTAGACGCCACCCAGCGGCGGCAGGTCGGCGCCGAACCGGTCGAACACCGCGCGCATCGAGGTCTCGTCGGCGGCGTCGGCGGCGGCGGTCACCACCGTCGTACCGGTGGCGGCGAGCCGGTCGGTGAGTTCGTCCAGGCGTGAACCGGAATTGCGGGACACCGCGACAACGGTCGTCGCGCCCATCGCGGCGAGCTGCTCGACGAGGCGGGGACCGATGTTGCCGGTGGCGCCGATGACCAGGTGGGCCCGCTCGAGGTTCAGCGCGGGCGGCGGAGCGGTTCGCGGCAACTGATGCACCAGGCGGGCCACCCGGCGTGTGCCGGCCTGGTAGACGAGCTGATCCTCGCCGTCGCCGTCATGGGCTTCGGCGAGTACCCAGCGGGCCACGACGGGGGCAGGCACGGAGGTGTCGACGTCGATGACCGCGCCCCAGATCTCGGGGTGCTCGAGCGCCAGGGTGCGGCCCAGCCCCCAGAGCACGGCGTGCGCCGGATTGGCCCGGTCGCCCTCGCTGACCGGTTGGGCGTTGCGGGTGAGCAGGTACACGGTCGGGGGGCTGGGGCGAGCCGCTGGGTCGGATGCGCGGCTCGCCGCGGGGTCCGATGCGCGGCTCGCCGCTGGGTCCGATGCGCGGCTCGCCGCGGCTGCCGACGCGACAGCGCGCCCCGCCTCGAACAACTCGTAGCCCAGTTCGTCGCCGTCGTCGGCACCCGGGGCGTACAGCACGTGGGTGGCGGAGGCGAGGGCCTCGGCGAGGCCGGCGTCGGCGGCGGGAAGCGCCGTCACCGCCGATCCGTCGAGCAGCCGTCCCATCTCGTCCGCAATCGCGGCATCACCGATCACCAGCCAGCTGTCACCGCTTGAGGCCGATTCCGCCTGTCTGGCAAGGGGTTTGGCGGGCCAGGTCAACTCGCAGAACCACTCGGCGGGCACCGTGTTGTCCGCGGGCAGGGCGCCTGGGCGTTGCCCGCCGGTGCGGCGCACCGGCCGGACGTCGACCCAATGGCGGGTGTGGTGCCACGGCGTCGCGGGCAACACCACGTGCGGCTCGCCGTGGTGCACGGTGTGCGGCGGACGGGTCGTGTGGGTGGCGTTCAGGTTGGCGTGGAACGTGACCGTGTCGTCGGTGTCGCGGGCCAGCGTGCCGATCGTCAGAACGTCCGTCTCGGCGGCCAGCGTGTTGGCGATCGGCTGACCCAACGTGGAGTGCGGGCTGATCTCGATGAACGTGCCGTGGTCCACGGCGGCGGCGGCGATGGCCTGGCTGAACTTGACGGGCCTGCGCACGTTGGCCACCCAGTAGTCGGCGTCGAGCACCGGCGACGCGCCCGGGTCGGCGACGGTGGACAGGAAGGGCAGCGTCGGGACGCTCGGCACGACGTCGGCCAGCGCCGCGCGGATGTCCGGGAGCACCGGGTCCATCAGTGCGGTGTGGGAGGCGACCACCATGTTGACCCGCCGGGCGAAGGTGTTCTGTGCGGTGACCTCGGCGATGACGGCGTCGACCTGGTCGGGCAGGCCGGCCACCACCGTCTGGCGCGGGGACAGGTAGCCCGCGATCTCGACGCTCGGATGACCGGCGATCTGACCGGCGGTGGCCTCGGGGTCGAGATTGAGCAGCGCGACGGCGCCCTGGCCGGCGAGCCGGGACATGATCGCGGAGCGTTGGGCGATGACCTTGAGGCCGTCGGCGAGGCCGAGCGCGCCGGCGACGACGGCGGCGGTGACCTCGCCCATGGAGTGGCCGATGACGGCGTCGGGGTGCACGCCGTAGGAGCGCCACAGCTCGGTCAGGGCCAACTGCAGACCCATCAGGACGGGTTGGACCTGCGCGTCGCCGCTGATGGATTCGCCGCCCGCGATGATGTCGTGCAGCGAGAAGCCGACCTGTTCGACGAACACCGGCTCGATCTCGGCCAGCGCGCGGGCGAAGGCGGGTTCGTCGGCAAGCAGCAGGCGGGCCATGCCGGCCCACTGCGAACCCTGGCCCGAGTACACGAAGACCGTCCCGGGCTTGGGTTTGGTCGATGCCGGGGGCACCACGCCGGGGGCCGACTGGCCGACGGCCAGGGCTTTCAGCCCGGCGATGGCCTGCTCCCTGTCCCGGGCCACGACCGTGGCGAAGGTGCTGTGCTGGGAGCGGTGGTGGTTGAGCGTGTGCGCCACCTCTGACAACGAGGTCAGGGACCCCTCCGGGCCGGCCATCCAGTCGGCCAGCATCGCGGCCTGCGACGCGATGCGCTCGGGGGTGCGGCCCGACACGACGAGCGTCGTGACGGCTGCCTCGGACTCCTGGGCATCCTCGCCGACCGACGGCACCGTGACGGGGGGCTGCTCGATCACGATGTGGGCGTTCGTGCCGCCGAACCCGAACGACGAGATGCCCGCACGACGGGGTCGGCCCGCGGGAGCCCAGTCGGTGTGCTCGGCGACGACCTTCAGCCGCAGCTTCTCGAACGGGATGTGCGGGTTCGGGTTCTGGTAGCCGAGGTTGGCCGGGATCGTGTTGTGCTGCAATGCCAGCACGGCCTTGGCGAAGCCGGCGATCCCGGCGGCGGCCTCGAGGTGGCCGAGGTTGGACTTCACCGCACCGACCAGCAGCGGGCTGTCGGCGCCACGCCCCTTGCCGAGCACGGTGCCCAGCGCGCGCGCCTCGATCGGGTCGCCCAGCAGCGTGCCGGTGCCGTGCGCCTCGACGTAGTCCACCTCACGGGGATCCACCCCCGCGGTCGCGTACGCGGCGCGCAGCACCGCCATCTGCGCCGACGGATTCGGTGCCATCAGGCCGTTGGAGCGACCGTCCTGGTTGACCGCCGAACCGCGGATGACCGCCAACACCCGGTCTCCGTCACGCTGCGCGTCGGACAGTCGCTTGAGCACCGCCACACCGCAGCCTTCACCGCGCACGAACCCGTCGGCGTCGGCGTCGAACGCATGGCACCGTCCGGTCTTCGACATCGCGTCGGCCTGGTCGAGGCTGCGGGTGCCTGCGGGCGAGAGCAGCAGGTTCACCCCGGCGGCCAGCGCCACCTCGGAGTCGCCGGAACGCAGGCTCTGGCAGGCCAGGTGAATGGCCACCAGCGACGACGAACACGCCGTGTCGATCGTCACCGACGGTCCCCGGAAGTCGAAGAAGTAGGAAACCCGGTTGGCGATGATGCTGATCGAACCTCCGGTGCCGTACCACGCGTCCACCTGGCTCAGGTCGGCCGAGCCCATCTGGGCGTAGTCCCCCGCACTCGCCCCGGCGAACACGCCGGTACGGGTCTCGGCGAGTGAATCGGCCGGGATGCCCGCGTGCTCCAGCGCCTCGTGGGTGACCTCGAGCAGCAGCCGCTGCTGCGGATCCATCCGTGTCGCCTCACGCGGGATGATCTCGAAGAACTCCGCATCGAACGCGTCGATGTCACGCAGGAACGAGCCCCAGCGCGTCGTGCCCGCCAGCGCCGCCGAACCCTCTGCGGTGCCGTCGTCGAACCACGCCCACCGGTCGGCGGGCACCTCCACCACCGACGACCGGCCCTCGGTCAGGAAGTCCCAGAACGCGTCCGGTCCCTCGATGTTGCCGTCGAGGTCGGGGCCGCCGGGAAACCGCAGACCCAGACCGATCACCGCGATGGGCTCGTCGGTCGAGGCGGGCCTGGCGTTCTCGGAGCCGGACGCGGGCTCGACCTCGCCGCCGGTCAGGAACTTCGCCAGGGAATCGACGGTGGGGTACTGCCAGAAGTCGACCGGAGACACGGTACGGCCGAGGTACTCCGACAGCACCCCGGTGAGGACCACGGCGTCGCGGGAGCCCACGCCGAGGTCGTGCATCGACGCCCCGCGATCGATGTGCTCGGGACTGCAACCGTTATTCGTGACCAGGTAGTCGACCAACCACCGACGAACAGCAGCCTCGTCGAAAGCGGAGGTCATCTCATGGCGTCCAACCGGTTGAACGCGCCGTCGCGGTACATGTCCGCGCTCATGGCGCGACGCACCTTGCCGCTGGTGGTCAGAGGCAGCGAGCTGGGCGCGACCAACACGAAATCGGACAGCCGCACGCTGTGTGTCATCGAAACCGCTGCTGTGACTTGCTGTTTCACCGACTCCAGTTCGGCTGTGTCGATCTGCTTCTTCAGCTCGGCGATCACCACCAGGCGCTCGCTTGCGTCGTCGGGCACCGAGATCGCGGCGACCCGGCCACCGGTGAATTCGGCGACGGTGCCCTCGATGTCGTCGGGGTAATGGTTGCGTCCGTCGACGATGAGCAGGTCCTTGATCCGGCCGACGATGTACAGCTCGTCGTCGAACATCACGCCCAGGTCGCCGGTGCGCAGCCACGGACCCTTCGGTGTGTCCGCGGTCGGCTCCGCCAGCTGCCCGGAGAACAGCTTCCGGGTCAGCTCCGGGTTCCGGTAGTAACCGCCGGCCACATGCTCACCGTGCAGCCACACCTCACCGATCTTGCCTGCGGGGTTTTCCACGCAGGTCTCGGGATCGACCACCCGGACCGTCGTCGAGCGCGGCGTGCCGAGACCGATCTGCTCGGTGCCGCTGCCGGGCGAATTCTCGTCGCGCAAGCTCTCATCGTCGTCGCAGCGTTCGGCGTGCCCGGCCGCGAGCTTCTCGTAGTCGAACCGCACCGAGGTGGGCGGACGTCCGCCCGCCGAGGCCACCACGTACACCGTCGCTTCGGCGAGGCCGTAGGACGGGCGCATCGCGTGGTCGGAAAGACCGAACGCGGCGAACCGTTCGTTGAAGCGGCGCACCGTCGTCCCGTGGACCCGCTCGGCGCCGTTGATCAGCACGGCCACCGTGCTCAGATCCTTGCCCGCCATGTCCTCGTCGGTGGTGCGCTTGACCGCCAACTCGAACGCGAAGTTGGGGGCCGCGGTGAACGCATTGGGGTTCGACCCCAGCAGTTGCATCCAGCGGGCGGGCTTCTGCATGAACGCGATCGGGCTCATGAACACGCCGGGACAGCCCAGCATGATCGGCATGAACACCCCGACGATCAGCCCCATGTCGTGGTAGAAGGGCAGCCACGAGACGACCGTGCTGTCCTCGGGAGGCCCGTCCGGGTAGCTCTCGTAGTAGTCGGTGAGCAACTCGTGGACGTTGATCAGCACGTTCTTGTGGCTGATGACCACACCGGCGGGCGTGCGGGTGGAGCCCGACGTGTATTGCAGGTAGGCGGTCTTGGGCAGTGCGATCGGCGCGGCGGGCTTGGCCGGCGAATCGAAGTCCAGCGTGTCGACCTCGAGGAATTTCGGCGCCCGCTGCCGGGCGTCGGCCCCGTACCTGCGGATGTCGTCGACCACGGCCGAGGTGGTGAGCACCGCCACCGGCTCGGCGTCCTTGATCGCTCCGGTGACGCGTTCGTCGTGCTGGCGCAGCTGCGGCATCGTCAGCGGCACGGCGATGAAGCCGGCCTCGATGGCGCCGAGGAACCCGACGATGTACTCGAGGCTCTGCGGGGCGAGGATCACGGCGCGGTCGCCGGGTGAGCCGAGCTTGGCGAGCTTCTCGGCGACCACCAGCGCGCGGTCACGAAGTTCGGACCAGGTGAGGCTCTCGGAGATGCCGGCCGGGTCGGATTCGTAGTCGACGAACGTGAAGGCGGTGTCCTCGGCCTGCTGCCGCGCGCGCTCAGCGAGCAGCGCGGGAATGGTCGCCACGGACGGCGCCGTCAGTGCTGGCATCAGTGGTCCTTTCTGAACAGACTCCCGACATGGTCTCGCGCATCGGGTGAATCCGAGAAATCGAGGGCAATTCGTCGCACCTCCTCAGGTCGACTCGACACTGTCGAACAGCGAATCGAGAAGGCTGTCGCCTGGATCCTCGGCCGCGGCGTCGTCGATGTCGGTGCCAGGTACCAGCAGGTTGGCGAGGTAGGTAGCGAACGTGGCGATGGTGGGGTGGTTGAACAGCATCGTCGCCGACAGCTCCAGCCCCACCAACCGCTCGACCTCGCGGCGAATGGACATCGCCATCACCGAGTTGAGCCCCATCTCGGCGAACGGGCGATCGGTGTGGACGTCGCTCTCGGGCAGCCGAAGCTCGGCCGCCAGGATGGCGCGCAGCCCGCTCTGCAGTTCGGCCAGCAGCTCCTCGGGGGCCATCGATGCCCACGCGCGGGTGGGCGCCGACGGGCGATGGGCGTCGGAGGTCACTGCCGCGGCGTCCTCGGCGGACCGCATCGGCGCCATCACGACCTGATCGACGTCGAAGCGGGTGACGAAGTCCCACGCCGCGAACGCCTCGGAGGCGACGACCGGTCGTGACCCCACGCGCTCGAGCTCGGAGATCACGATCTGCGCCTCGGCTCCGAACCCGAGGCCTTGCCAGGCCACCCAGTCCAGGCTGACCGTGTTGCAGCCCTGCCGGTGCCGGGCGCGCGCCAGACCGTCGAGATAGGCGTTGGCAGCGGCGTAGGCCCCCTGCCCCGGGATACCGAAGACCGCGCCCGCCGAGGCGGCCAGATAGAGGAAGTCGAGGCTGCCCGGGGGGAATACCTGATGCAGTGCCTGCGCGCCCGCGACCTTCGGCAACAGGGTGCGGTGCACCCGCTGCTCGTCGATCTCGGTGAGCAGCTGCGCCTCCGTCACGCCCGCGGCATGCAGGACCCCGCTGATCGGCGGTGCGCCCTCGTCGTCGCGCTTGTCGAGCAGGGCGCGCAATGTGTCGCAGGAGCCGATGTCGAGCGCAACGGTCTCGACCGACACTCCGCGCCGCTCGAGCGCGCGGATCGCGGCGATCCTGCGCGCGGTGTCGGCGTCGGCGTCGGTTTCCGGGTCCACGAGAGCGGACCACTGCCTGCGTGGCGGCAGTGCCGTGCGGCCCGCCAGGACGATGCGCCGCGCTCCCCGGTCGGCGAGCCAGTCCGCCGTGAGCAGGCCGAGTACACCCATGCCGCCGGTGATCAGGTAGGCGGCGTCGGGGCGGCAGCGCAGCGCCTCCCGGACCGGTTCGGCCGTGATCTCGGCCAGCGTCGAGGTGAGGAACTGTCCGTCCCGGAGCACCGCGATGGTCTTGATGGGTGTCGACAGCACTGCGGCGAGCGCGGCCGCAGCGGCGGCCACGTCGTCCTCGGCGGCCAGGTCGATCAGGCCGCCCCACAGTTGTGGCTGCTCCGCGCCGATGACCCCGGCCAGGCCCCAGAGGCTGCTCTGGCGCACGGCCGCGTCGGAAGCCGCTTCGTGGACCCCGCGGGTGACGACCCACAATGTCACCGGGTCGCGTGCGTCCCGGTCGGCGAGGCGGCCGACGAGGTCGGACACCTCGGTGGTGAGGCGGACGGAGACGTCGAGATCGGAGTCCGGGCCGCCGGTGCCCGGATCGGCGACGTAGACGACATGGCGGGCGCCGGCGACGTCGGCGCTGCGGTGGCCCGCACCGAGCAACCCGTCCCTGACCGTCCCCGCGAGGTCACCGTCACCGAGAACCGCGACCGACGCGGCGTCGGACGGTGCGGACTCGGCGTCGGCGCTCCACTGCTGCCAGTCCAGGACGTGGGCGACGCGCTTGGGCTCGGCGTCGACCGCCGCGACGGCTCCCGCCTCCACTGCCGTATAGCGCAACGCGCGGATCTCCGCATACGGCGCGCCGTCCGCCGCGGTGATCTCGAGATCGACCAGCAGGTCGTCCCCGTCCCGAGCGCGCAGTCGCGCGTCGACGACTCCCTGCGCCACCGGAGATCCGGTGCGGAAGACGACGGCCTCGGCCGACGACGGAACCTTCAGCCCGGGGCCGGATGCGTGGACCAGACGGCCGAGGTTCACCGCGGCGTCGAGCAGCGCCACCGGGGATTCGTCCGGCAGGTCGACGACGGCGCGCAGCCGTCCCGGCGATGACTCGTGGGAGCTGACCGACCACGGGTAGGCGAGCCCGTCGATGCCCCAGGCGGTGTGCAGTTCCGACAGCGCCGACGGGTCGTAGCCGGCCACGTCCTCCTGATCGCCGGAGGCCCCGTCGCCGGTTTCGGGGAGCGGCTCGTAGGAGACGCGAGCCGAGACATGGCGGACCCAGTGCGGGTCACGCGTCCTGTGGGACGTCGCTTCTGTGTGGGACGTCGCTTCTGTGTTGGACGTCGCTTCTGTGTTGGACGTCGCTTCTGTGTTGGACGTAGAGGACACGGTGATGACGTCGCCCTCGGTGAAGACCTGCACCACGCGCGGTTGGTCGGCGGAGATCGGGAAGTCGAACCGCACATCGCTGAGCGCGGACGCCCCGCACTCCGCCGCGGCCAGCGACAGTGTCTGGAGCAACACCGACAGCGGGACGATCTCCGCCCCGGCGAACCGATGCGAGTGCGGATACGGCTTGGCCTGCGGCACCAGCCGCGCCTGCCACAGATGTCCCGCGCGGGGACCTGCGACCGCGGTGTGGGAGCCCAGGACGGTGCCGGGACGCGGCGCCGACGCACCCGACGACGGTGCGCGCTTCTTGATCGCCCAGTGCCGGGTGTGGTGCCACGGCGTGGTCGGCAGCGGGGTGTGCGGCTCGCCGAGATGCAGGGTCTCGGGCGCATGGCTGGTGAACGTCGCGTTCAGCGCGGTGTGGAACGTCAGCGTGTCGTCGGTGTCGCGGATCAGCGTGCCCGAGCTGTGGTGCTGACCCGCGTCCACCGTGTCGTCGATGGCGTAGGTCAGGATCGGGTTGGCACTCACCTCGATGAACGTGCCGATCTCCTGGGCCGCGGCGGTGATAGCGCGGCTGAACTGGACCGGCTGGCGCACGTTGGCCACCCAGTAGTCGGCGTCCAGCGTGGGCTCGCCGTCCGGGTCGGTGACGGTCGACAGGAACGGGATGCTCGGTGTCCTGGGTGTCAGGTCCGCCAGGGCCTCGCGCAGATCGGGCAGCACGGGGTCCATCAGCGCGGTGTGCGAGGCCACCTCCATGTTCACCCGGCGCGCGAACTTGTCCTGCGAGGTGACGGCGGCGATGGCGGCGTCGACCTCGTCGGGCAGGCCCGCGATCACGGTCTGGCGCGGGGAGACGTACCCCGCCACCTCGACGCTGGGGTAGTCGGCGACGAACGCCTCCGCTGCATCGGGGTCGAGCTCGACGAGCGCGACGGCGCCCTGGCCGGCCAGCCGCGACATGATGGTCGAGCGTTGGGCGATGACGCGCAGGCCGTCGGACAGGCTCAGCGCGCCGGACACCACGGCGGCGGTGACCTCGCCCATCGAGTGGCCGATCACCGCGTCGGGGTGCACGCCGTAGGAGCGCCACAGCTCGGTCAGGGCCAGCTGCAGGCCCATCAGCACCGGCTGGACCTGGGCGTCACCGCTGATGGATTCGCCGTTGGCGATGATGTCGTACAGCGAGAAGCCGACCTGTTCGACGAACACCGGCTCGATCTCGGCCAGCGCCGCCACGAACGCGGATTCGTCGGCGAGCAGACGCTGCGCCATGCCCGGCCACTGCGAGCCCTGTCCGGAGTACACGAACACGACGCCCCGCTTGCGCGACCCGGTGTGGGGGGCGACGACGCCGGGCGCGGACTGGCCGTCGGCCAGGGCGCGCAGCCCGGCGATGGCCTGCGCCTTGTCGCGAGCCGCGACGGTCGCGAACCGGGAGTGCTGGGAGCGGTGGTGGTTGAGGGTGTGGGCCACCTGTGACAACGAGGTCAGGGACCCCTCGTCGCCGGCCATCCAGTCGGCCAGCATGCCGGCCTGGGAGGCGATGCGCTCGGGCGTCTTGCCCGAAACCACCAACGTCGTGACCGCCGGAGCGGGCACCTCGGCAGGCAATGGCGTGAAGGGTGCCTGTTCGATCACCACGTGGGCGTTGGTGCCGCCGAACCCGAACGACGACACCCCGGCCCGACGCGGGCGCCCCGCCGGTACCCAGTCGGTGTGCTCGGCGACGACCTTCAGCCTCAGGTTGTCGAACGGGATGTGCGGGTTGGGCTTCTCGTAGCCCAGGTTGGCCGGGATCGTGTCGTGCTGCATCGCCAGCACGGCCTTGGTGAACCCGGCGATACCCGCCGCGGCTTCCAGATGCCCGAGGTTGGACTTGACCGCCCCGATCAGCAGCGGGGCATCGGCGGCCCGGCCGCGGCCCAGCACGGTGCCCAGCGCGCGCGCCTCGATCGGATCACCCAGCAGTGTGCCGGTGCCGTGGGTCTCGACGTAGTCCACGTCGCGTGGCTCGATGCCTGCGGTCGCGTAGGCGGCCCGCAGCACCGCCATCTGGGCGGCGGGGTTGGGTGCCATCAGCCCATTGGAGCGACCGTCCTGGTTGACCGCCGAACCGCGGATCACCGCCAGGATCCGGTCGCCGTCGCGCTGGGCGTCCGAGAGCCGCTTGAGCACGGTCACCCCGCAGCCCTCGCCGCGGACGAAACCGTCGGCGCCGGCGTCGAAGGAGTGGCACTGGCCGGTCTTCGACATCGCTTCGAGTTGATCGAAGCTGCGCGTCACCGCGGGTGACAGCAGCAGGTTCACCCCGGCGGCCAGCGCGAGATTGGAATCGCCCGCCCGCAGGCTCTGGCACGCCAGGTGGATGGTCACCAGCGACGACGAGCACGCGGTGTCGATCGTCACCGAGGGTCCGCGCAGATCGAAGAAGTACGACACCCGGTTGGCGATGATGCTCAGCGCGCCTCCGGTGCCCGACCAGGAGTCCACGTCGCCGAGATCGACGGTCGACAGGTATCCGTACTCGCCGAGGCAGGCGCCTGCGAACACCCCGGTCTGCGAATGCCGCAGCGTGTGGGCCTGAATGCCGGCGTCCTCCAGCGCCTCCTGGGTGACCTCGAGAAGCAGGCGCTGCTGCGGGTCCATCTTGTCGGCCTCGCTGGGTGAGATCTCGAAGAACTCCGCGTCGAAGGCGTCGATGTCGCGCAGGAACGAACCCCACCGGGTGGTGCCCGCCAGGGCGGCCGAGGCCTCCGGGGAATCCACCTGGAAGGACTCCCAGCGCTCGGCCGGGACCTCGCGGACCGCGGAGCGGCCCTCGGACAGAAACTCCCAGAACGCCTCCGGGCCCTCGATGTTGCCGTCATCGCCCGGGAACCGGCAGCCCAGGCCGATCACCGCGATCGGCTCGTCGTCGGTGTTGTAGTCGCGGCTCACCACCGCCTCCGCCACCGGTTCGATTTCACCGCCGGTGAGGAACTTGGCCAGCGCGTTGATCGTCGGGTACTGCCAGAACTCCACCGGCGAAACCGTGCGCCCCAGCAACTCCGACAGCTCGCCGGTCAACACCACCGCATCGCTCGAGCCGACGGCCAGATCGTTCAGTGGTGCATCGAGATCGATTTCGTCGGGGCTGCAACCGATGTTGGTGACCAGATAGTCGACCAACCAATTCCGAAGAGCGTCCTCGTCGAAAGCAGAGGTCATGTAGTGACGTCCAGTCGGCTGAACTCGTCCTGCCTGTAGCGATCTACGCAGGCCGAGCGCCGAATCTTTCCGCTGGTGGTGATCGGGATCGAGCCGGGTGCGACCATCACCAGATCGGACACCCGGACGCTGTGGGACTTCTTGATCGCCGAAGCGACCTCACGCTTGACGGCACGAAGGGTGTCGAGCGCCTCGGCCTCGGAGCTGCCGCGCTTCTTCATCTCGACGACCGCGACCAGCTGCTCGCTGGTCTCGTCGAGGATCGAGATCGCGGCGACTCGCCCGCCGGTGATCTCCTGGATGGTCGCCTCGATGTCGTCCGGGTAGTGGTTGCGCCCGTCGACGATCAGCAGATCCTTGATGCGGCCGATGATGAACATCTCGCCCTCGGACATTACGCCGAGGTCGCCGGTGCGCAGCCAGGTGTTCTGCGGGGTTCCCGGGGACGGGTCGACGATCTCGCCGCCGAACGTGCGCTCGGTCGCCTGCGGGTTGCGCCAGTAACCCATCGCCACCTGGTCACCGTGGACCCAGATCTCACCGATCTTGCCGTCCGGGTTCTCCAGGCGCGTCTCGGGATCGACGATGCGCACCGTCGAGGAACGCGGGGCGCCGTAGCTCACCAGTTCCGAGCCGCCTTCGGCGCCGCATCGCTTGGCGTGACCCGCCGAGAGCTTCTCGTAGTCGAACCGGACCGTCGCCGGCGAGTGGCCGGTGGGCGCCGAGATGACGTACAGCGTGGCCTCGGCCAGGCCGTAGGAGGGGTGCACGGTGGTGGCGGGCATGTTGAACGGCGCGAAGCGCTCGTTGAACCGCCGGATCGTGGCGGAGTGGATCCGCTCGCTGCCGCTGATGATCCCCAGCACGCCGCCGAGGTCCATGCCCTCCAGGTCGGCATCGGACGTCCGGCGCACGGAGAGCTCGAACGCGAAATTCGGCGCAGCCGACCACGCATGGGTGTTGATCGCGAGCTGCTGGATCCAGCGGGCCGGCTTCTGCAGGAACGCCACCGGGCTCATCAGCACCGCGGGGCGGCCCCAGGTTCCGTCCGGGCCGTCCGGCGGGCACAGCAGGGTCGCGAACACACCCTGGATGAGGCCCATGTCGTGGTAGAAGGGCAGCCAGGAGACCATCGTGGTGTCCTGCGGCGGCACACCGCCGCGGTGCTCCATGTAATCGGTGAAGATCTGGTCGAGGTTCCTGATCACGTTCTTGTGGGTCATGATCACGCCGGCGGGCGCACGCGTCGACCCCGAGGTGTACTGCAGGTAGGCCGTCTTCGGCAGCGGCCCGACGTTGACCTCGACGGTGCGCGGCGAGTCGAAGTCGAGCGCGTCGACCTCGATCACCGCGGGTGCCGCGCTGCCCGGTTGCGCCCCGACGTAGGTCATGATCTCGCCGACGGCGGCGGAGGTCGTCAGCACGGCCACCGGCTGGCAGTCGCGCAGCGCGCCGTTCACCCGCTCGTCGAGCTGGCCCATGGCGGGCACGGGCAGCGGCACGGCGATGAAGCCGGCCGTCATCGCGCCGTAGAAGGCGATGATGTACTCGAGGCCCTGGGGCGCGAGGATCGCCGCGCGGTCGCCCTTGGATCCGTGGCGCAGAAGTTCCTCCGCGACGACCTGGACGCGGTGATACATCTGAGACCAGGTCAGGCTCTCCGCGTAGCCGGCGGGATCGACGTCGTAGTCGATGAAGGTATAGGCCACATCATCGGGCTGCTGCCGCGCGCGATCGGCAAGCAGGCCAGGAATGGTCGACTCAAGCAACGGCATGGCGACGTCCTTTCATCAAATGTCTCTGCGCCTCGGCCTCGTTGCCGTGGTGGCAAACCGACTTGCAGCTCATGGCCACGCATCCCCCGCTCGCCCCGAAGGCTAGCACCGCCCCGTCAATAATGTCGGTAATTCCGAGGAAGGATTAGACCATGAATTGCTTGCCAGAGGGAAGCGGGCAGTTTCCGCCAAATTTCGCCGGCAGAGTGGCAACGCGGGGGCGCAATTTATTCCCGACAGCGTGTACACAGTTTTGCCACGTACTGTAATGGCCCACCTAGTCCGGGGGTTTCCAGTTGCTCCACCCTGCAAGTGTCGGGTGCGCGAGTACGCGGGCAGGGGGGCTGTAAACAGTGCTCGTCTCGTCTTGACGCGTGCGTAAACGGTTTGCCAAGATCGCAGCACCGTGTCGAGTTTATTTCTGACTCCCCGGTAAGAACCAGGTCGTATGGCGTTGACGCGGCCTCGCCCGCGGGCCAGATTCGGTGTGCGCAGGTGTGCTCCGAGCCGTCCACAGCGACGTTTGCAGGTGTGGCGAACACCACACCGCGCCCGACCGGGGTCAGACGCCGCAGCGCGCCCAGATCTTCTGCTCGAGGTCGGGCACCAGGTCGCCCAGATGGTCATTGAGGTAGAAGTGGTGGCCCTTGAACTCCCGCAACGTGGAGCCGGCGGTCGTCCGCTGCGCCCACGCGCTCACCTTGTCGGCGGTGGCGATCTCGTCGTCGTCTCCGTAGAAGACGTGGATCGGGCAGGACAGCGTGACCTCGGGCGGGCAGTCGTAGTTCGCGATCGCCTTGAGGCCCCGCAGGGTGGGCAGGATCGCCGCCGCGAACTCCGGGTTCTGCATGAACTCCGGGCTGGCGCCGGTCATCGTGCTGACCGCGGCCAGCAGGCCGTCGTCGGTCTCCGGGATGTCCTCGTAACCGACCCGGCCGGGCGCCGCACACGCCGAGACGAACAGCGCCGTGATCGGATTACCGGCCTCCTCGAAGCGGCGGGCGACCTCGAACGCCAGCAAGCCGCCCATGCTGTGCCCGAAGAAGAAGATGGGAGGGCCGTGGACGCCGCCTTCCTTCTCGGGAGAGACCATCTTGCAGACCTCGTCGGCCAGCGCGGGCAGGCTGGTGAACGACGCGAAGTCCTGCTTGCCCTGCTGCCCGGGGTACTGCACCGCGACCCTCTTGATGTCGGTGGAGAAGGTCTTCGCGAACGGCACGTAGTACTGTGGCGATCCGCCCGCGTGCGGGAAGATGAACAACCTCGGCGTGGCAGCTTCCGATATCTGCGTCCCCCCAGAGCCTCCTGTCATGCGGTCAGGGTACCGGCCGCTAAGCGAAGGCCTCGACCGGCGGGCACGAGCAGACCAGGTTGCGGTCGCCGTACGCGCCGTCGATACGACGGACCGGTGGCCAGACCTTCGGCCGGAAGGACGTGCCGAGCGGGTAGGCCGCCTGCTCCCGGGTGTACGGGTGGTTCCAGTCGCCGACCACCAGGCACTCCGAGGTGTGTGGCGCACCGCGAAGCGGGTTGTCGTCGGCGGGCCAGGCCCCGGAGCCGACCTGGTCGATCTCGGCGCGGATCGCGATCATCGCCTCGCAGAACGCGTCGACCTCGGTGAGTGACTCGCTCTCGGTGGGCTCGACCATCAACGTGCCGGCGACGGGGAAGCTCATCGTCGGGGCGTGAAAGCCGTAATCGGCCAGGCGCTTGGCCACGTCGTCGACGGTGACGCCGGTGGCCTTGGTGATGCCCCGCAGATCGAGGATGCACTCGTGGGCCACCATGCCGTTCTCGCCGGTGTAGAGCACCGGGTAGTACTCGTCGAGCCGGCGGGCGATGTAGTTGGCCGACGCGATCGCCACCAGTGACGCCGCGCGCAGGCCCTGCGCCCCCATCATGCGGATGTAGGCCCAGGTGATCGGCAGGATCGACGCCGAACCGTACGGCGCGGCCGACACCGTGAGCGTGTCGGGCAGTTCGTCGGCCAGCGGGTGGCCCGGCAGATACGGCGCCAGGTGCTCGCGGACGGCGACCGGTCCGACTCCGGGACCGCCGCCGCCGTGCGGGATGCAGAACGTCTTGTGCAGGTTCAGGTGGCTGACGTCGCCGCCGAACCGGCCAGGACGCGCGAGACCGACCAGCGCGTTGAGGTTGGCGCCGTCGACATAGACCTGTCCGCCGGCATCGTGCACGGCCGCGCAGATGTCGGCGACGTCGTGCTCGTACACGCCGTGGGTGGAGGGATAGGTGATCATCAACGCCGACAGC
>Ga0209347_1002235_pt1:0-25000 | contig 26406 bp, 13 predicted proteins | sample AutmiccommuBRH23_FD_187382 | JGI IMG/M metagenome (GOLD analysis project Ga0209347, IMG submission 187382) | Deep subsurface microbial communities from Mt. Terri, Switzerland - Autotrophic microbial communities BRH/23 (SPAdes) (version 2) | ecosystem: Environmental > Aquatic > Deep...
GGTCTGCGCGTTGAGGTAGATGCGCCCGACCTTGTTCTCGCGGCTTCCGATCTTCTCGCCGTCGTCGCGCAGCGCGCGCCAGTACCACTCCCCATCCCACCCATGGTGATTGAGCGCGTCGACGAGCCGATTCCGTCGCTCGCCGTAATCCGCCGCGAACGGCGCCTTCCCGGTTCGCCGATGGATCTCCTCCCAGTCGCCGAGAAGGCCGGCGAGGAAGTGGCCAAGCCAGACGGATTCTCCCCGCTCCTCGAGCCCGACCGCGGAGAGGCCGTCATTCCAGTCGCCCGCTCCGATGTAGGGGAGCGCCCGCGAGCTGGTTCGCATGAAGACGCGCTCGAAGGCACGCCGCGCATGCTCCTCGATCGACGCGGCATTCTCGTCATCGATGAATCGTGCCGTGTCGTCGAGCACTGAGGCATCGCCCGTCTCGCGGATGTAATTCGCGGTCACGAAGGAGAGCCAGAGCAGGTCGTCGGTCATCGCGGTGACGTGGCCCATCTCGGACAGGGGATGCCACCAGTGGTACACCGATCCGTCGGCAAACTGATGTTCCGCGTGAAGCCGGATCTGATCGCGGCATTTCGCCGGATCGATGGTCAGCCAGATCTGGGAGTCCTGGAGCTGATCCCTGAAGCCGTATGCGCCGCTCTGCTGGTAGTAACCCGCGCGTCCCAAGATCCGCGCCGAGATCGCCTGGTAGCGAATCCAGTCGTTGACCACGGCTCCGAACCGCGGGTCGGGAACCTCGATACGATGGTCGGCCAACCGGTCGACCCACGCTTTTTTCGCCACCTCGAGCGCGGCGTCCATCCGCCGTAAACCGAGGGATGACTGCAGCAGCACCTCGGTGTCATGGCGCGAGCGACTCACCGCGATCGCAAAACCGATCCGGACCTCGGCGTCCGCTGCGATCTCGATCGGCGAGCGCATGGCGGAAATCGGATCCTGGAACCGCCCGAACTCTCCCTTCCACGATCCGCTCGCGAGGGACTCCGGCGCCCGCAGTGTCCCGTAGCGCCCGAGGAAGGAGGACTTCTCTCCTTCCGCGTCGCTGACCTGAGCGGTCGTCCCGATCGCGCAGATGTAGGGGAAGTCGGTGTTCCAGTGGCCCCACCGCTTGTTCGGCACATCCCACATCCGGTTCCATCCGAATACTGCGCGGTCTTTCTCGGAGTACTCGGTCTCGATGAACAGCTTGTGGAACTCACGCCGCGACGCGGGGGTGACCCCGCAGCACCATTCGAGATAGGAAGTCAGCTCCAGCCTGCGGGGATTCGAGGTCCGATTCCGCAGCGTCACCGTCCAGAGCTCGACCGTCTCGTCGGGATGCGGGAAGAGGGTCCAGACGCTTTCGATGCCGTTGGCGATCTGCTGGAACACGCTGTACCCGAGGCCGTGCCTGCACTCGCGCGAGTCAGCGTGTCCCCAGACCGGCGCCGGAGAGAGCGACCACACCTTTCCGGTCTCGGCATCGCGAAGGTAAAGGAACTTTCCCGAAGAGTCCTGCGCGAAATCCTGGGTCCAGACGTTCACGACCGCGAGTTGCGAGTTGTCGATCCAGGTGAACCCGCTGCCGGTCTGGCTCACGGCCAGCCCGAGGCGTGGTCCGGAGATCACGTTCGACCATGGGCGCGGTGTGCGGGGGTTGGTAATGACGTACTCGCGGCCGTCTTCGCTGAAGTGACCGTACGCGTCATGGGGCGGGGTCATTCACTGCCTCCTCGTTTGCGGCGGGACTCGAAGCGGAGGTGGGAGAGAGAAGAATGGAAGCGGGGAGATCGCGGACCACCACCGTTTCGGCGAACGGCGTCTGGACCACAATTCCTCCGGCCGGAACCGAAAGCCCTTCGTCGATGCGCACGCGAATGGCGTCGCCTTCGGCCTGCATGCTGAAGACGAGAGGGCCGTAGTGGGTGCGGAGACCGTCGACGCTGACGCCTTCCACGGCCCACTCGAGAGGAACTCCGGCCGCGATCACCAGCGCCTCGTCATGCTCCCGTTCGTACGCGAAGAAATCGACGAGCGAGCGAATGAAGTCCGAGCCGACCCAGGTGTGCGGCATGTCGCCGATGAATTTCGGCGTCGCGGGATCGCGCCACACGACTTCGGCCCAGTGGTTCCAGGCCGCCGGGCGGCGATCCTCGAGAAACCACCGGAGCGCCTCGTGAGCGCGATCGATCCAGCCGAGCCGGATGAACGTTCCGATGACCCGAAGCTCGTACGGGGTGTAATTCTCCCACTCGAGAGCGCCATCACGGCGGGCCACGAAGTTTTCCCAGTACTTCTCGAACGTCCGGTCGACGCTTGCGCGCCGCAGGTGCTCGAGCTCGTTGATCGGGTCGATGGAGACCGTCGTGGAGGTCGCGTCGAAATCGCCGAGCTCCACCGCCCCCGGAAGGTAATCGATTCCGTGCATCGCCATCGCCTTCTCGAGCGACCGGAGCAGATCTCCCCGGAACTCCGCGGTGAGTTGCTGATATCGCAGCCGGCTTCGTTCGAGCGCGCCGCATGAGGAGACCTCGTCGATGACATCGCCCGCGCGTGCGGGGGCAGCTTTCGCGCAAACCTCTCCGGTCAGCTGCTCGGCCAGCCAGGCTGCGTCCTTGTATCCCTTGAGTGCGAAAAACTGATCCCAATAGGAGTGCATCGGCTTCGCCGAGTAGCCCTCGTGGCTGATCGATTCAGGGAGAAGGCCGAAGTACGCTTCCCTTTCCGGCGTCCGGTACTCCTCGGTCATTCGCTGTGCGCGCAGCTCATCCATGTATTTCACTGCAGCCGCCACGTAGGGCCACATGCGCAGCGCGAGCTCGCGGTCTCCGGTGTGCCGCACGTATTCGGCGATCACGTAGATGAGCTGCCCGTGACTGTCGTTCTCCGGCACCGGATCCGAACCGCGATGGTCGACGCAGCACGGAACCTTGCCGTTCTCGAACTGGTAGGGCGCGTACCACTCGATGAATCTTCGGACCGCGTCAAACTCCCCCAGCCGCATGAGCGCGGCGGAAGTCAGCGCTCCATCCCGGATCCACGAGCGGTCGTAAGAACGCGAGCCGGGCTGAATGGCCGGCCCGTCCTGATTGACCAGGATGTAGGCGAGGTTGCTCTGGAGCGTCTCTTCGATCTCCCGGGCGCTCGGAGGAAGGTCGATTCGGGCCCGGTCGACGATCTCCTGCCAGGTGGCCCGGACCTCGTCGAGAGAAGGGGGCGGCGGTGCTCCCGGGTGAAGCGGGACCGTCACGGAGAACGTGCCGCTCGACCCGGACGCGACGTCGAAGTTCCACTGGAACGCTCCGGAAGCGGATCGGAACGGGTCGTCGATTCGCTTCGAGGGAGGAACTCCATTTGCGCGGAGAAATTCGACCACCGGCCCTCGGGAAAATGCGGTCGCGCCGACTGCCCTCGGAGCCGGATGGGGAGTGAGCAATCGATCTCCGTTGACGAGAAGATTGTGACCGCGAAACTCCAGAGAGCTGATGGGTGCCCACCCGCCGGGGATTCCGAGAAACTGCCACGATGGGTTGACCTGGAAGGGGCGGACGGCTGCGTACAGCGATCCCTTGAGCTGCTTGGAGGAGGTGTTAGTCAGCGTGTAGATGATTCGAGCGGACGATGCTCCCGGCTCTCCACCGGCGAGCGCGGTGGTCGTGAGCTGGAAGTCGGAGTGCTGCCAGCTCACGCTCGGGATCGGCAGGACTCCGCCGTCGAGGCTCTGGCTCGTCTTCACGTCCGCCCAGGTGATGAAGCGGCGCCCTCCGAGGTGAACGAAGGGCTCGATCGAAAAGCCGCCGGCTCCGCCGACTTCGGTCATCCCTTCCTCGTTGATCAGGATCTCGAGCTCGTCGGCTGGAGCTCCCGCGACCGTCCAGTACGACTGCACGTTGCCGAAGTACTTCGGGTAGTTGCCGCGAGGCGCGTCGGATGCCACTCGCTGGAAGAAACTGTTCCGCGACTCCGAGAAACGGAGCGGCTCGATCGAGATCTCTCGAACGGTCACCCCCGGCGGCGAAGAATCCGGAGTCCGAATCCTGAAGAAGCGGGACTCGGTCTCGGGCAGAAAGATGTAGTCGCGCCCTCCGTTCGACCCGCGAACCGCGGCGACTGTCGTCCAGTCGCGCATATTGGAGGAGATTTCGACGTCGTAGTCGGGGGCGTGGGTGCGGCCCCAGTCGATCACCGCTCCGCCGTACTCTCGCTCGCGAAGGAAGTCGAGAGTGAGCAGCTGCCGCCCCCCTCCCGCCGCCACCCATTCCGTGCGGGGAGATCCGTCGAGGACTGCCCGAGCCGAGGATGCTCGCGAGGAGGCGGTGGCAATGGGCTTGAGGTTGTAGGGGCGCTCCGGCTCCCGCTGGCGGAAGGTGAGCTCGTCGATCCAGACGCTTCCCTTCCCCCCCTTCCCGGCGGTGATGGCGATCTCGATCGCGCCGACGCGCTTCATGTCGCCGCCCCCGACCGGTCCCCAGGCGAAGGAGAGGTGGCGCTTCCGGGTCGTGACGGTCTGCCACTCCGTCAGGAAATCGAACATCCGCCGGTTCATCCACCAGACGTTGTCACCGCTGGGATCGACCAGCTTGAACTCGAGGTCGTTGTCGGGAATGTTGCCCTTGATCCGGAAAGAGAACTCGTAGTTGGCGGGAAGCGCGAGGTCGATTTCCCGACGGATGATCGCGTACCCGCCATGCCCCTGGAAGTCGATGTCCATCCGGAGCGCGCCCCCCACCTGGCCAGGGGCACGGTGAAGCGAGAGCTTGACCCCGTCCGAAGGAGCGGCGGTCCATCCTGCCGGATTCTCGAAGCTCGACAGGACGCGCGTTTCCTGCGCGAATGCAGTCCCGGCCAGCAGCGTCCCGCAGAGAACGGTCAGCATCACGGGGCGAGAGAGGGCGAAACTCCACATTGAATTCATCCTTTGACGCTTCCAACCATGATCCCCGCCACGTAGTAGCGCTGCAGGACCAGAAAGAGCAGGAGAACCGGAATGACCGTGACCACCGAGCTCGCCATCATCAGCTCGATGTCCTGCACGTGCTCTCCGACCAGATTCGCGATCGAGACGGGAAGGGTGTAGCGGTCGTTGTCCGTAAGGACGATCAGCGGCCACATGAAGTCGTTCCAGCTCGCCATGAAGGTGAAGATCGCGAGGGTGACCAGCACCGGCATCGACAGCGGGATGACGATCTTCCAGTAGATCGACCACTCCGACGCGCCGTCGACGCGCGCCGCCTCGAGCAGCTCGGTCGGAATCGAAAGCATGAACTGCCGGATCAGGAAGATCCCGAAAACGCTGGCCATCATCGGGATGATCACTCCCCAGTACGTGTTGACCAGACCCATCTCCTTGAGCATCAGGAAGAGGGGGAGCATCGCAACTTGCGCGGGAAGAACCAGCACCGCCAGGAGTAGTCGGAAGATCTGATCCCGCCGCCCGAAACGAAGCTTGGCGAAGGCGTAGCCCGCCATCGAGTTGAACAGAAGCGCGATGGCGGTCGAGAGCAGCGCGATCGCCGTGCTGTTGAAGAATGCCCGTCCCAGGTTCAGCCTCGTGAAAAGGGCCTGGTAGTGCTCGAGGGTCGCCTGGCTCGGGAGCAGGCGGGGAGGGAACGTCGCCGCTTCACCCGTGGGCATGAACGAGGCGGAGACCATCCAGAAGAGCGGAAACGCGGTCAGCCCGGCAGCAATCAGGAGCGCCGCGTGAAGCGCGATCGTCTTGAGCGCCTTCATTCGCCGAGGTCCTTCCGCAGCCGCAGCTGGATCGCGGTTGCAATGCCGATAACGACGAAGAGGAGAAATGCCACCGCTGCGGCATATCCCATGCTCCACCACCGGAATCCCTGGAGGTACATCAGCATCACGACCGAAAGGGTGGAGTCGAGCGGTCCGCCATCGGGTGTCATGACGTACGGCTCGGCGAAGAGCTGCAGGTATCCGATCGCCGTGACGATCCCCACGAACACGAACGTCGGCGCCAGCAGCGGAATGGTGATCCGGCGGAACTGCGACCACCATCCCGCTCCGTCGATCCTGGCCGCCTCGTACAGCTCCTCCGGAATGCTCTGCAGGCCGGCGATGAAGATGATCATCGTGTAGCCGAAGTTCTTCCAGACGGCCAGGATGATGATCGCCGGCATCGCCCAGCGCGGATCACCCAGCCAGTCGACGGTCGGAATCCCGATGGCCTCGAGACCGAAGTTGATCATCCCGAAGCGCGTGTGGAAGAGATAGCGGAAAACGATCGCGACGGCGACCATCGTGGTCACCACGGGAGCGAAGAAGACCGTGCGGAACAGGCCGCGGAACCGGGCGAGCTTGGAGTTCACCATCATGGCGGTGACCAGCGCCAGCCCGACCGTGAGCGGCCCTCCGATCAGCGCGAAGTAGAGGGTGTTGCGGAGGGCCACCCAGAAGATCGGCGTGGTGAGAAGCGCCGCATAGTTCTTGAAGGCGACGAAGCGGACGTTCGAGATGTCGGCGACCGCGTAGATGTCGAAGTCGGTCAGGCTGAGAAAGAATGCAGCGCCAACCGGGATCAGGAAAAAGAGGGTCAGCACCGTCAGCGCGGGGGTGAGAAAAAGGAGTGCAGCGCGGGTTTCGGATCTCATGGCTGCTCCTTCTGCTCGAGCATCCAGCGCCGCTTTTCGAGAATCGAGTCGGTGCTGCGGTCGAGAAGCTCGAGCGCCCGGTCGACCGGCACGTTGCCACGAATCACCATCTCGGCATGCTCCCACACCTCGCTGGCGATCTGCTCCCACTCGGGGACTTTCGGGGTTGGCGTCACGTTCTCCAGCTGCGTGCGGAACGCGCGCATGGCGGGATCCGCGCGGAAGACCTCGCTCTCCCACGCTTCCCGCCGGGCGGGGAGATTTCCGGACATCCCGTAGAACTTGAGCTGGATGTCGGGGCGGGAGAGAAACTCCAGGAGCTTCCAGGAAGCGTCCTGCTTCTCGGATCGCGCGAAGATCACGATGCTGGATCCTCCGGCGAGCGAGGTGCCGGGGTAGGGTTGACCGTCCGGTCCCGGAACCGCCGCGGTCGACCAGTCATCCTGCAGATCCTCCGGCAGCCGGCGGCGGAACTCGCCGACGTTCCAGGGTCCGGTGATGATCATCGCGAAGTCCTTCTCCGCGAACTGCTGATAGACGTTCGAGATCTGGTTGTAACTGAGCTTCGGAGCGTACCCTCGAGCGAAGAGGTCCGTGTAGAACGTGAACGCCTCTTTGAACTCCGGTTTGCTGAACTCCCCGTGCGTTCCCCGCTCGTTGAGGATCGGCGATCCGGTCTGCAGTCCGAGCAGCACCGGCGGCTGCCACTCGTTCGTGGCGAGGTACGCGGGCCATTCCGCCAGCTTCTTCTCCCGGATCACGTCCATCAGCCGGACCCACTCGCTCCAGCTCTTCGGCGGCTCGCTCCATCCGGCCTCGGCGAAGATGTCCGTTCGATAGAAGATCAGGCGCGTGTCGACATACCACGGCACTCCGTAGAGGTGCCCGTCGACGATGTTGGTCTGCCAGATGCCGGGAAAGTAACCATTGATGTCGACGATCTCAGACGCGGCAAGCATCTGGTCGAGCGGCGCAATCGCGCCGATCGCCTCGAATTCCGGGACCCACGTGTTGCCCATCTGGGAGACGTCGGGTGTGGACTCGCCGACGAACGCGGTGAGGAGCTTCTCGTGCGCGGCCGTCCACGGGATTTGCTGAGTGCGCACCCGGATGCCGGGATTTTCGGCGTAGAACTGAGGAAGCAGCTCGTCGATCAGCTCCCCCTCGCGCCCCATTCCCCAGAACTCGATGACCGTGGTCCCGGGAGGTTCGGACGTGCAGGCGAAGCTCAGCGGCAGAAGGAGTGCGAGCGCACAGCAGAGCGCGCGAACAGTTGCCCGCGGCCAGCGTTCGAGGTTCTGTCTCGTGCTCGTCATCGTATCGAGATGATCGGCGTCGAAAACCGCCGACGAGAGGCCGATGAACTGCTTGCTGGTTTCGGACCCGAAGACTGAAGTTCGACGGTCAGGCTCTGTCGAGCCGTTCAGGGGGCCGCGTCGAGCCATCCTCCCGAGAAACCTGCGCGCCTGAGTCCGCGGACCACATGCGGATTCTTCTTCATCACGTCCCAGATCAGGCCACTTCGATAGTTTTCGATCATCAGAACGATCGGACCCTGGTCGATGCCGAGGTAATCGTCGTCGAACCAGCCAACCCCGGGAACGACGTGCCCGCGCGACATTTCCCACGGCGGCGCCGTCGTGAGGGTCGGATTGAAGGCATCGAGAAAGCCATACCGCTGATAGAGGTGGCTGCCGTAGCGGCTCTTCATCTCGGCGAGCGCGGGAATCACCACCTCCGGAGCAAAGGCGATCGAGCCGCCCGCCGCCGTCGGCGCGATCGTTCCGTCGTCGTGGATTCCGGTCGCTGCGGCACCGCGAGCCCAGTAGCCCCGGAACCGCCGTTCGCGCCCATCGATCGCCATCGTGCCGTCGCCCGGGCCGTCGCAGGCGGTCAGCCCCCAGACGTTTTCGCCGTAGTCCCGCCATCCATTCGGATTGTCGATCGCGTACGCGCGTTGCGAGAGCGTTGCGCGGCGCGAGTTCTCGAACAGGTCGGTTCCCTTCTCCCGGAGATAGGGATCCTGGACGCCGCGGAAGTCGATCCAGATGTGCGAGTACTGGTGGCCGAACAGGGGAGGGAAGTTCAGGTGCTCGTAGCCATAGAACGACTCCCACTTGTAGGTGTCGGCCCATGCCGTCCATGCAGCGGCATCGATCGGGTGGGTGGGAGAAGCGAGAGCCAGGACGTAGAGGATCGCCGCCTCATTGAGGCCGCGCCAGTCGGCGCGACTGAAAAGGCGATCCGGTTCCGGGCGCCAGCTCATCGAGACGAGAGGCGGCCGCGTCAGAAAGTACGTCCAGTCCGCCCGCCGATAGAGCTCCTCGGCGATCTCGCGGATACGCACTTCCTTCGGATCGTCGCGGTCGAAATAGCTCTGGCAGAAAAGAGCGCCGGCCAGAAGCAGGGTCGTATCGATCGTCGACAGCTCAGTCGTCTGAAAACGCGCCCCCGTCTCCATGTCGAGGAAGTGGTAGTAAAAACCTTTGTAGCCACTCCTGCCCGCCGGCTCGGGGCCCGCTGGAACGTTGCGAAAGAACTCGAGGGTGGTGAGCACGCGGTCGCGCGCCTGTTCGCGGGTGATCCAGCCGCGCTCGGCTCCGACCGGGTAGGCGGTCAGTCCGAATCCGACGGCGGCGATGCTCGAAAACGGGCGGCTCGGCCAGCGGTCCGGCACGAGGCCGTTCTCCGGGTTCGCGGTCTCCCAGAACCAGAAAAACGTCCGCTTCTGCAGATCGTCGAGCATCTCCACCGTCGTGTCGGGAGTGGAAGGGGAAGAAGAAACAACCGGCGCCGCCGTACGACAGGCGGCGCCGGTCAGAAGAACTGCGAGACAGAAGAGAAGAGAGAGGAACGGTGCCCTCCGTGAGGGCGCGGAATCGTGGAGCTCCGTTCCTTCTCTGCTCATGATTTCTCCTTAGAACCGAAGCCTCACACCGTACTGGAAGCGCCGCTGGCTGTTGGCAACGATCTGCGTCGGCTGCCCGAAGACCGGATTGACTGCCGGCGGAGTGAAGATCACATTTTGCCAGGACGATTCGACCTCGTCGTTGGTAACATTGAAGACTTCGCCGACGAGCCCGAGTGCGATGCCTGCCAGCTCGATGTCGTACTGCAGGCGGAGATCGACGGTGAGATAGTCGCTTCCTTCTCCTTCACCGCGGAGAATCCTCTCGTTGGGGCCGGTGCCGAGCGTGCGGTCGACGATGTTGTAGCGGAGTCCGGATCCGTAGTTGGCCACCGTTCCGGCCGTCAGATTCCACGGGAGCTGGAACAGCACGCTTGCCACCGCCCGGTGATCTTGAATGTCATTGAGCGGACGCTTGGGATAGTCGGTGACGTTCGGGAAGTCGAAGCTGAACAGATCGCCACCGATCCCTTCGGCCGTCAGCGAGCCGGTGTAGGAGAAGCTGCCGGCCCAGCGGGAATCCGAGGTGAACGGCTTGTCGAGGGTCAGGTAGATGGCGTCGTACCAGGTTTTCTTGTCGTCCTGCGAGACGATCAGAGCCTGATAGCCCATCCCCTGCACTTCGCCCCATCGGCAGCAGGTGCCGTCAGCGTTGCGATGACCCCAGACGTAAGAGAGGTCGTTGAAGCTGCGGGTGCTTCCGTAGCTGAGCGCGCCGGTGAAGTCGCCGAATCTCTGGCGCACGCCGAGGGTCCACTGGTCGGAATACGGAACCTTCGTGTCGTTCTCGATGAGGAAGACCTCAGGGCGGAACGGCAGCTGCCCCTGCGCGAGAAGGTCGAAGAACCGGTCCCTGTTCAGATACTCATCGCTCCACGCGACGGTCATGCGGCCATCCGGAAGGGGCTCGCCGTCATCGCTGAACAGAAGCTCGCCACGGCTCCAGGTCTGGCGGAATTTCTCCGCGTCGCTGGCTCCTCGAAGCGTTCGTCCGTAGTACCGTCCCCAGCCGCCGAATACGACGCTGCGGTTGTCGCCCATGACGTCATAGGTGAGTCCCAGACGCGGGGCGATCATGTCGTCAGCCGCTTCGCGGTCGTTTCCGTCAGTGAAGTAGACGTCGGGGTCGACGAAGTCGGCGAAATCCCGGCGGATGTTCGCCGGCGTGACCCAATCGGTCGGGAACATGTCGGACTCGTAGTCGTAGCGGAGTCCGGCGTTGACCAGGAGACGCTCGGTGGGGGCCCATTCGTCCTGGATGTAGAGACCGATCGCGGTGTTGTCGGCGGTGACGTTGGGATCGCCGAATCCGAAAACCACCTGGAACGGTCGCTCCCAGTTCTCATTCGACCGGTAGTTGAAGACCGGGTTGCCGTCGAGATAGTTGCTCAGATCGTATTTGGTGTTGTCCCAGAGCACCCCGACTTTAAACACGTGAGTTCCCGAAAGCTCGATCGGAGCAAACGAGAGATCGTCGCGGAATGAAATGCGTTCCTGTGTCTTGTCCTGCTCGGTCGAACGGCCACCGATGCGAAGGATGTCGAAGTAGTTCTGCCCCACCAGCTGCTCCTGGATCGGGGTCGGGTTCCATTCGTACATCTGGAAGCTGAGCGAGGCTTCGTTGAACCAGGCGTTCGTGGTGTAGTTGTGACTCCCCGCGACGTTGACGACGTCGTTGAGTACGTCCTCGGCGGACTGAACCGATGTTCTTCCGCCGAAGCTGCGAACATCGCTTTCGGTGCGGATAAAAACCGACAGGTCGAGGATCTGCGTTGCGCTCGGCTGGAAGGTTCCTTTTCCAAAGAAGAGCTTCGAGTCGAAATCACTGGGAAACAGCCCCTCGAACTGCGCCAACTGCTGGCGAATCGCGGGAGGGCCAGCCGGACCGAGAATGACTTCTTCATCGCGCTGCTGGTCATTTCCTTCGTAGCTGAGGAAGTAATGAAGCCGGTCGCGGATGATCGGCCCTCCGATACTCAGGCCGCTCTGGAGGCGCTCGAACTCCGGGTTCGCTCCGGTGAGCGGATTCTCATCCACGAGATCCGTGTCCTGATAGAAGGCAAACACTTCGCCGCTCAGCGCGTTGGTTCCCGACTTGGTGACCGCAGTGATGACCGCGCTCGAGGCCTTCTGGAACTCGGCGCTGTAGTTCTGGGTCAGGACGCGGAACTCCTGCACGGCGTTCTGCGGGAAGGGGTTCCCGCGGCTGGCATCCTGGCCGATGATGCCGCCGGCGAGGATATCGTTCTTGAAGCTCACCCCGTCGACGAAGACGTTGACCGCATCAGCGGTTTGAGCTCCGGCCTGGAACGTCTTGCGCGTCTCGTTGTCGCTGATCGTCACGCCCGGCGCCAGCTGGGCAAAGTTCATGAAGTTCCTGCTGTTCTGCGGCAGGTTCTCGATCTGCTGCGAGGTCACGTTGGTCGTGATCTGGGAACTTTCCATCTCGACGGCGACCGTGCTTCCCGTGACGGTGATCGTTTCGCTCACGACCGTCGACGGCGACATGGTGATATTCGTGTTGATGCTCTGACCGACCAGGACCTGCAGCTCCTGCGAGTTCGGCTCGTACGCGGGGGAAGAAACGACGATCAGATACGTCCCCGGGCGGAGTCCCGCGAGCTGATAGGAGCCGTCGCTTCCGCTGACGGCCTGATAAACGTTGCCCGTCGCCTGGTTGACCGCGTTGATCTCGGCGTTGGCGACCGCATCGCCATCCGGATCGAGAATTCTTCCGCGCAGCGATGCGGTCGTGGTCTGGGCGAAAGCGGCCGTGGCCAGAAAAAGGACGATCAGAAAGATGAACGACGATTTGCAGGGCAGTGAACGGATCCGATTCATGAAAGCTCCTCCTGTCAGGGGTTGTAACTGGATGATTGGAGTTGGATGGACGCACGGTCGGGAGATCGGGCGCGACTGCCGCATGACTCCCGGATCACAAGGTGGGTGGGAAGAATCTGGAGCCGAGGCTCCCGGCCCAGTTCGCTCGCTTCCAGCAGAAGCTCGAAGGCCTGACGCCCCAGCTCCGCGATCTCGACGCTGACGGTCGTCAGAGGGGGAGAGACGAAACGGGCGATCGGGATGTCGTCGAATCCAACCACCCCCATCTCCTCCGGGACCCGCACCCCCTGTTCCCGAATGGCACACAGAGCACCGATCGCCATGGCATCGTTGGCTGCAAACACCGCCGTCGGACGGCGCTCTCGAGAAAGGATCGAATAACCCGCCTCGTAGCCGGACGTCTCGCTGAAATCACCAGGGATGAGAAGCTCCTCGAGACGGCCGACGCCAATCCCTTCCATCGCGCCGCGCCACGCCCGCAAACGCTCGGTTGCATCGGCATTTCCCTCGGGACCGGAGATGTAAGCGATTTCACGGTGGCCCAGAGAAAAGAGGTGCTGCATCATCGAACCAGCTCCCTGGCTGTTGTCCACCGCCACCGACCAGGCCCCCTCCGCCCGGCCGTTCAGCAGCACCACAGGGAGTCCCGCTGGAAGCCATGAAGCAATTCGTTCCGCCTCCAGCTCCGGCGCCATCACGATCATCCCGTCCACCCTCCCCCGGACCGCCAGCAATACGGCCGACATCTCCGACCACTCGCTGTGGGATCCCGAGACCAGCAGGTGATACCCGCGCCGGCGGGCGGCCACGTCGATTCCTCGGATCATCTCCGAAAAAAACTCGCCGTGCAGGTCGGGCAGAACGACTCCCACGGTGCTCGTGCGGCGCGTTGAAAGGCTGCGGGCCCCTCCGTGAGGAACGTAGTTCAGCGCGGCTGCGGCCTCGAGGACGCGACGAATCGTTTCCTCCCGCACCAATCCCTTCTCGTTGAGGACACGGGAAACCGTCGCGACGGACACTCCTGCGCGCGACGCCACATCCTTGATGGTGGAACTGCGGAAGGCGTCGTCGGTTCCTTTGTTTGCGCGTCTCATAAGTAGGCGATGTAACCGATTACATGGTTAGCCTTACGCTACTCCTTTTTGATTCGGCCGGTCAAGGCCCCCTCGAACCCATTTCTCGACCCCGTCGAGCCCGCCGATCGTGGCGCCGTGGAGGCTGCTGGGGCAATGGTCCGCCCGCCAACTATCATGACCAGCATGGTGAGATCGCCTGGCCGCCTGCTCCTCCTCCTGGTGCTGATTTTCCTGGGGCTCAGCAGCGCCTCGGCTGCTCCGTCCCCTCGCGTCCGGTATTCCATCAACGACGCCTGGCTTTTCTCGGAGGGCCCCGTTGAAGGAGCTGAAAAAGAAGTATTCGATGACTCGGGCTGGTCGCGGATCGACTTGCCCCACACCTGGAACGCCGAGGACGCGTTCGACGACCGCCCGGGATATCGCCGGGGGACGGGATGGTACCGGCGGAATCTGATTCTCGACGAGGCCCTGCGAGAGAAGCGGATTCACCTTCACTTCGAAGGGGCGAATCAGGTTGCGGAGGTCTGGCTCAACGGTCGAAAGGCTGGCTCCCATGTGGGCGGCTACACAGCCTTCCTGTTCGATATCACCGCGCTCGTGCGATGGGATGGCTCGAACTCGATCGCCGTGCGCGTGGATAACGCCCACGATGAAGACATCCCACCGCTCAATGCGGACTTCACGTTCTTCGGTGGCATTTACCGGGATGTCTGGCTCGTAGCGACCTCGCCCGTCCGTCTCACGCTGACCGATCATGCTTCGAGCGGGATCTTCATCGATTCAACTCCGCGCGGGGATCGTGCGGAGGTGGTTCTCCGCGGCTCGGTCGATAACTCGCTCCCTCGGATGATCCGGGCGCGGATGGAGCACAGGATTTTTGACGAGAGGGGCAATGAAATAACCCGGGCGACGGCTGCGATCGAGCTGCCGGCCAACGGTTCGGCGGCCTTTCGCCATGAAAGTGTCTCGATTCCTTCTCCAAAGCTATGGTCGCCGAGCGATCCTCATCTCTATCGTGTGGTGACGGAAATCGTTCACGAAGGACGTCTGGTCGACCGGATCGTCAACTCCTTTGGCGTCCGCTCATTCCGCGCCGACCCGGCCCGGGGATTTCTCCTCAACGGCCAGCCCCTCCGTCTGAATGGAACCAACCGCCACCAGGATCGCGCGGGGTATGGCAACGCGCTTCCCGATGCGCTTCATCGTCGCGACGTGGAGATCATCAAGGACGACGGCTTCAATTTCCTTCGCCTCGCGCACTATCCTCAGGATCCCGCCATCCTGGAGGCCGCCGACCACCTTGGCCTCGTGGTGTGGGAGGAGATTCCGATCGTGAACCTGATCGGGATGTCGGATGCCTTCGCCGAGAACTCCGAACGGATGCTGGTGGAGATGATCCGGCAGCACTACAACCACCCCTCCATCGTCTTCTGGGGCTACATGAACGAGGTGATGCTCACCAGGCCGAACCCGATCCCGGAGGGGTACTACCAGCGGATGCTCGAATTGACCCGCAGGCTGGAGGCGCGCGTGAAAGCCGAGGATCCCGGGCGCCTGACCGTGATGGCGCTCTCGCGCGACGAGATTCCCCCGGAGGACCACGGCCTGGGATCCGTCACGGACGTCCTCGCCTTCAATCTCTATTTCGGCTGGTATTACGAGAAGCTGGAAACGCTGGGCGCTTTCCTCGACGAGTTTCATCGAGCACATCCCTCGCGACCGCTGATCGTGAGTGAGTACGGCGCCGGCAGCGACGAGAGGGTGCACGCGACCGCGCCCACGCCATTCGATTTCTCATCGGAGTACGCGCAGATTTTTCATGGCTCATCGTTTTCTCAGATGGAGGAGCGCGGGTATCTGGTGGGAACGGCGATCTGGAATCACTTCGACTTCGCCTCGGAAGCGCGAAGCGACAGCAAGCCGACGCTCAATCAGAAAGGTCTGTACTTCCACGATCGGACTCCCAAGGACACCGCGTTCTATTACCGCGCCGCGCTTCTGGAGGAGCCGGTGCTCTACATCGGGCGCGAATGGCTGCGGCGCGCCGGCAGCCTGCCCGCGGAGCGGATTCAGCCCGTATGGGCGTACACGAACCTCGACGAAGTGATCCTTTTCATCAACGGCGTGACCGCGGGGCCCGTGCCGATCGAGAATCGCAGAGCGGTAACGAAAGCTCTCCTGGTCGATGGGCCGAATCGGATCAGGGCGAGCGGCCGACGGGGCGAGCAATGGTTCACCGACGAGATCACGATCGATTTTGACGATCGCTCGGAGGCGCGGCGGGATGGTCTCATAGCGGTGAACGCCGGCAGCGAATACTCCTATGTCGACGATGCAGGCGTGGTGTGGGAGGCGGATCGCGAATGGAGGAGCGGGGGATGGGGGTTCGTGGGGGGAGCTCCCGGACGCACACACCATCGAATTTCTTCGACCGACGATGACCCCCTCCTACAGCCGTCCCGGGTAGGGATGGACGCCTATCGCTTCGACCTGCCGGACGGGATGTACGAAGTGGAGATCGCTCTGGCCGAGCGCGACCGGCAGATCGCCGCGGGCAGCCGCATCTTCAGCGTCATTGCGAATGGCGCCGCGATCTTCACCGATCTGGATCTCGTTGCGAGCGCAGGACCGTTCGCCGCAGTCAGGCGGAAAGCGGTGGTTGAAGCGGTCAATGGAGAGGGGATCGAGATCCGTTTTCCTGCTTCGGCGGGGAAGCCGGTGGTCTCGGCGATTCTGATCCGGCGCTGACGACATCGCGGCGATCACTCACAAGGCCGCCCGCCGTCTGCGCTCCTTCGATGGATTCAGGAGACGAATCCCGCGACCATGTTGTCGTCCCGATCTCGTCGCGAAAGACGGGGCTGACCGTCCATGTTCCGTCAGGGGCGATCCGTCGGATCCGGAATCCCTCGGTCGGCCAGCCGGGCAGGGTCTGCGTCCGCTGCTGGCGCAGCCATCCTTCCTCTTCAACCCCCCGGACCTCGTAAAGGGGCCATGTGAGCCAGTTCCATCTTTTCGCGCCCGGAGGGCTGAACTTCCAGCGAGCCATCGTATTCTCCCGCGAGATCTCGACCATCAATGGATCGCTCGGTCGATACTGTTCGGCAGCCTCTCGCGACCTCTCGATGAAATCCGCGGTCGGTTTCTTTACGATGCGCGGTCCCGACGCATCCACCGTCGCGATCTCGGCGGGGAGGTCGTCCTCAAGGATGAAAGCCCATTCCGACAGGAAAACCCGGGGCGGCTCGCCTCGACCGAGCAGATGACGGAGGGCCATGATCCCCTCGACATGAGGGCCGTACGTCGGGGCCAGAAGCGGAAGGGCTCCTTCGGGAGCGAAGAAGACATATTTCCCGATGGTCCCCATGACCCGCGAAACGCGCGTTTCCGAGCGCGCTTCGTTGTATCCGCCCGCGGCGGCGGCCCCCAGAATCGCACCCATCGCCAGCCAGGCAACCGGTCTTCGAGCGCGCGATGCGGCTCCCGCGGCGAGACCCAGGATCACCACCGCCATGACGAAGCCATATCGGGAGAAAAACAGGTCGGAGACCGGCACGAAGGGTGCGGCAGCAGCGGTCAACGAAAGGGCTCCCACGAGGGCGCCGCGCTGGCGAAACGCGAGAGCCGCAGCCGCGGCGAGCAGAATCAGCGAGAGTCCCCAAACCGTTCTCCATGCCGCCGGGGTGGAAAGAGTCATGGCGTTCCAGAAGACGGAGGGGAGCTCGCTGAGGCTCGCGAGGGAGGGGAACGTTCGGTATCCGCCGCTCGACCCGAGCATCCACGTTCGCCACGGGACGTAGATCGCGGCCGCCGCGACCAGGGGCAGCCCGCGCATCCCGATGTCTCTGAGCCGTTCACCCCGGGCCACTGAGTCGGCCGCCATGATCAGTGGAAGAAGAAGCCATGCTTCCTTGCAGAGCGTGGCGGCGATCCACAGCAGCGCCGCACCCGCAACCGCTCCTCTCGTCTTTCTCCTCCATAGAAGAAGGGCTGCGCAGGACAGCAGCAGTCCTTCGAGGTAGTTCCGCACCATCCCCTGCCGGACGATCAGGGCAGTGAGAGGCATCGCAACCAGGGCGGCTGACGCCGCCGTCGAGATCACGCGATCGGCGAAGCCCCTGATGAAAAAGTAGAATAGTGTCGCGGCGACGAACAGGGAAAGAAGCTGATGGGCGTAGGCGAACCGTGGCGAGAGCCCTGCCAGAACGACATCGAGCCGAAAAGAAAGAGGAAGCAGTGGAAAAAAGCCAGCGGAAGAGAGCTCCTGCCAGACCTCTGGACGGAACAGAAGCTCGAGAGGCTTTCGCCCGATAGCGAACAGCAGAACGATGCCGTCCTCGTGCGACCACCATTGACGGAGAATCTCCCGATGAAGTGCGATGCAGAGAAGCGCAAGCATCGCAACGGGTACGAAGTCCATCCGGCCGACCGGAGGCGGCGCGGTTGGCTGTGATGGTCGCGACAGTCGCGAATTCAACGCTGTCAGCGCGCTCCGTGCCGATTGGACGATCAACGCGCCGGTCCGCGGAGCTCGAAGGTCCCCTCGAGCCCCTTCTGCGAGTCTGGTCCCACCCATACGAGGAACTGCCCCGGCTCGACGACCCACGATCCTTCATTCCAGAAGCGAAGCATGTCGGGAGTGATTGTGAATTCGACGCGCCGGCTCTCACCCGCCGCGAGCGCGACGCGCTTGAATCCCTTCAGCTCCCGAACCGGTCGCGACACGCTGGCCACTGGATCTGCGAGGTAGAGCTGGACGACCTCCTCTCCCTGCACGTCGCCCCGATTCGCGAGGAGTGCCGAGACGGTGATCGACCCGTCGGGCTCGATCGTCGGGGAGCTGACTGCCAGATCGCTGTAAGCGAACTGCGTGTAGGAGAGACCGTAGCCGAACGGCCAGAGCGGCTCGTTCGGGCTGTCGATGTACTTGCTCGTGTACTGGTTTTCGGTCGCTGGCCGTCCCGTTCGGAGGTGATTGTAGTAGATCGGGATCTGACCGACCGAGCGGGGAATCGTGACCGGCAGCTTGCCGCTCGGGTTCACGTCGCCGAACAGGACGTTCGCCAGCGCGGGTCCCGCCTCTGTCCCGAGGAACCAGCCGTAAACGATGGCGGGAACGTTCTCGGCGGCCCACTCGATCGCGAGCGGGCGGCCGCTCTTGACCACGAGAACGACCGGCTTGCCCGTGGCCACGACGGCCTTCAGCAGCTCCTCCTGACGCCCCTGCATCGCGAGCGAGACGCGCGAGCGCGCCTCCCCGCTCATCTTTCCACCTTCTCCCAGAAACGCAACGACCACGTCGGCGAGCCGCGCCGTGGCGACGGCCCGCTCGATCTCGGAGTCCGGACCTTCCAGCAACCCCGTCCCCTGGGCCAGAAGGACGGTCGTCTCCGGAGAGACTTCATCACGGATCGCGCGCGCGATCGTGGTGGTGACGTCCTCCGGCCGTCCCGCAGCGTGCCACGAGCCGAGCATCTCACCGCCGTCCTCGATGAAGGGACCGATCAGCGCGATCGTGGCGATCTCCTTCGAGAGGGGAAGGAGGCCGCCTTCGTTCCTGAGCAGCACGACGGATTTTTCCGCGACTTCTCTGGCCGCTGCCCGATGCTCGGGCAGCAGGAACAGGCGATCCTCGCCGTCTGCTTCGACATAGGGAACGTCAAAGAGACCGAGCTGGAACTTGGCGCGGAGGACGCGTCGCACCGCCCGGTCGACGACCGCAACCGGGAAGCGGCCGGCCCGGACGTCGTCCGCGAGAAGAGCATAAGCGCCGTCGACCATGTTCATGTCGATGCCCGACGAGAGCGCTTTTCTCGCCGCCTCTTCTTTAGTCGCCGCGACTCCGTGAGGGATGAGCTGCTCGACCGCCTGGTAATCGCTCACGATGAATCCGTCGAATCCCCACTCCTTCCGGAGGATCCCCTCGACCAGCCACGGATTCGCCGTTGCCGGGATGCCGTTGAGCGCATTGAAGCCGGTCATCATCGATCCGACGTTTGCTTCGACGGCCGCCTTGAACGGCGGCAGGTAGATTTCCCGCAGCGTGCGCTCGGAAAGGTCGGTCGTGTTGTAGTCACGCCCCGCCTCGGACGCACCGTAAGCCACGTAGTGTTTGGCGCACGCCATAAGGCTGTCGCCGGCGGAGAGATCGGAGCCCTGGAAACCGCGGACGTAGGCGCGCGCGAACGCCGAGCCGAGAAATGGATCCTCGCCGGCTCCCTCTGCAATTCTTCCCCAGCGGGGGTCACGGGCGATGTCGATCATCGGAGCGAACGTCCAGCGGATGCCGGCGGCGCGCGCCTCAATGGCAGCGATCCGGGCGCTCCTCTCGGCCGAACCGGGGTCCCAGGTTGCGGCGATGGCCAGAGGATTCGGAAAGATGGTCCGGTACCCATGGATGACGTCGTGCCCGAAAAGAAGGGGAATCCCGAGCCGTGACTTCTCGACCGCAATCCGCTGCAGCTCGTTCGTGTTGACCGAGCCGCCGAAGTTGAATACGGATCCGACCCGCCCTTGGGCGATCTGTTCTTTCAGGTCAGTCGGCGCTGCGGTGAACTGCGTCAGCTGTCCGAGCTTCTCTTCGACGGTCATCTTCTCGAGCAGCGCGTCAACCTTTGCCTCGATCGTCGCCGTCTGGGCCCCGAGGTGACTCGCGACCGTCAGCAATGAGGCGCAGAAAAACCATTTCGCCGTTTTCATATTGTTTGCCTTTCGCCCTTCAGGGAACTTCGTCCAGCCATCCTCCGCGGAAACCCGCCCTTCGAAGGCCGCGGATCACGTGCTCGTTCCTTCGCATCACGTTCCAGATCAGCCCCGACCTGTAGTTCTCGATCATCAGCACGATCGGACCCTGGTCGATCCCGAGGTAGTCGGCATTGAACCATCCGAGCTCCGGGTCGATCGTCCCGTGCTCGAGCGGGAACGGCGGCGGAGTGGTGAGGGTGGGGTTGAAGGAGTCCAGGAATCCGTACTTCTGATAGAGGCGCGAGCCGTACCGGCGCTTCATCTCGAACATCGTCGGAATGACCGCCTCCGGGGCGAACGGGAGCGAGCCGATCGCCGCCGTCGGCGCGATCGTTCCATCGTCGCGGATCTCGGTGGCGGCCGCGCCGCGCGCCATGTATCCCCAGAATTCGCGGGAACGACCGTCGATCGTCGCAAACCCGTCGCCGGGTCCGTCGCTGGCGGTCAGCCCCCAGATATCCGCACCGTAGTCCTTCCAACCGCGCGGATTGTCGATTGCGTACGCGCGCTGGGAAAGGGCAGCTCTGCGCGAATTCTCAAAAAGATCGATTCCCCGGTTCCGCAGGTAATCGTCCTGGATTCCGCGGAAGTCGATCCAGAGGTGAGAGTACTGATGTCCGAACAGCGGGGCGAAGTTGATGTGCTCCTCCCCCTGGAACGATATCCATTTGTATGTCCCGGTCCACGCGTCCCAGGCCTCGGGACCTACGGGATGAGTTGGGGAGGCGAGCGCCAGAACATAAAGGATGGCCGCCTCGTTGAGCCCTCGCCAGTCGGCGTGAATGAACCCCGTTTCGGGATGCCATCCCATCGAGATCAGCGGGCTGCGCACCTGGAGAAACTGCCAGTCCATGTCCCGGTAGAGATTCTCCGCCAGCTCGCGGATGCGCGCCTCGGAGGGGTGGTCGCCATCGAAGTAGCTCTGGCAGAAAAGTGCGCCGGCAATCATCAGCGTGGTGTCGATCGATGAGAGCTCGACCGTGCCGAAGCGTTCCCCTGTTTCCATGTCGAGGAAGTGGTAGAAGAAACCTTTGTAGCCCGCCTTGCCTCGAGCTTCCGGCCCCTGCGGCGCGTTGCTGAAGAACTCGAGCGTCGTGAGCACGCGGTCACGGCCCTCCTCGCGCGTGATCCAGCCGCGCTCGACGCCGACCGGATAGGCGGTCAGGCCGAAGCCCACCGCCGCGATGCTGGAAAAGGAGGGCGTCGGCCAGCGGTCGGGGACGAGCCCGTTCGCCGGATTGGTGGTCTCCCAGAACCAGAGGAACGTGCGCTTCTGAACGTCATCGAGCATCGCCTCGGTAGCAGCGGCCGGACTCTGCACCGGCCGGGTTCGCGATGCCGTTTCCGCAGGGAGCGAAGCCGAGCCCGCGGATCTGCAGCCGGGGACGGAGAATCCGAGGATCAGCGCGGCGATGGCGAGACACCGCGAAGCGCTTCTGCGGATCGTGGGGATTGGCTGGTGGTGCATGAGCGCCTCCGGTCGGAAGATGTAAACGTTTTCGTATCGCAGCTTCCCGCGCCGAGTCAATCGAATTCGATTGACTCGCCTTTCGCATCAGCGACCTCGACCCTGTAAGCTCCTTTTCTCATCGGCTAGGGAAACCAGGCCGATGCGAGGTACGACAGGATGCTCCTATTCATAGAGAAGCTGGTCCTCGTCGCGGGAACCGTGGGGCCTGCCCTCTTGCTCGTGGCCGCCACGAGGCGATGGCTGGAGCCGGTCCGATGGAGATCGGCAGCGCTTCTCTTTTTTCTGGCCTGCTGTTTCGTCGCCCCGGCTCTTCTGACCTCAGGGCTGCCCGTACCCGTCGACGAAGTGGCGCGCGGTTATCCATACAAGGGTGTGTTTGGCGAAGTCACGCCGAAGAACGCGCTCACCAATGACACGGTCAAGCTCTTTCTCCCCTGGATGAAGGTGGTGCGGGAGGAGCTCTTCGCGGGTCGGGCCGCCCTCTGGAATCAATACTCCTACTCCGGCTACCCGCTCCTGGCCAACGGAGAAAGCGCCCCCTTCTCTCCTTTCTTTCTCGCGACTCTGATGGTCCCGCTGCCGGCGCAGATCGTCGCGATGGCGGTCCTGAAGATTTTCGTGGCTCTGCTGTTCGGGTACGTGCTCCTCCGGCTATTGGAGGTGGGGCCGGTCGCGGCTACGGTCGGATCAGCCGCGTTCGCATTCTCCATGTATCAGACGGTCTACCTCTATTACAGCGCCGCCGCCGTCTCGGCACTCATGCCCGCTTCGGCGCTCGCTTTCCTTCAGCTCATTCGGACTGGCCGTCGCCGATGGCTGGTGTTCGCCGCCCTGGTCGTCGCCTCGCTGCTCGCGGCTGGTCACCCTGAAAGCGTTCTTCACGTGGCCATTGGAACCGGCGTCGTGCTGTTGATCGATTTGCTCGCGGGAGGGATCGATCGGGGGCTCTGGCTTCGTCGTTTCGGGCTGGCGGTTGCCGCTGCGGCCCTCGGTCTCGCGCTCTCGGCCCCCGCGTGGGTTCCCGTCCTCGAGCAGGTTCTCGGCAGCGCCCGGCTTGCGGAGATCCGGGCCGTCGATCGGGAGATGACGGCTCCGTTTCCGTCGGGGATGCTCTGGGCACTCGTGAATCCGGATGCATATGGGAATCCCGCCCGGGGGACGTGGAACTGGATTTTCAATTACTCGATCGTCGCGTCCTCGTTCTTCGGCCTCATCCCTCTCGGGTTGACGCTCGGCTCTCTCTTTTCGCGATGCAACAGGCGGGACCGGGCCTGGGCGATCGGAGCGGTGGTCGTGTTCCTCGTCTCGATGAACTGGACCTTTGTCGGGAACCTTTTCAACGCCATCCCTCCGCTGTCGATCGTGAGTAACGACAAGATGCGGTTCGTCGCTGTGTTCCTAAGCGCACTCGCTACGGGAAGGGCACTCCAGCGGATCCGAGAGGGAAGGGGCGCGGTGGAGGCGGTGAGCACGCTTTTCGTTGCGACCGTGGCGGGCTATCTCTTCGCCGTCAAGGTGGGCGGACCCTTCGGCGTGTACGCGATTGCAGGAGTGCTCGGCGCGGCGCTCTTTGCGGTCGCGGTGTTGGCTCGCAAGCGCTCCCCGATTCCGGGGGCAATTGCTGCTGCAGTTCTTGGCGCGGAGCTTTTCGTTTTCGCCTTTCCCTTCAACCCGACCGTGGAGAGGAAGTACTACGTTCCCCGCCTTCCGATCATCGACGCGATCCGCCAGCACGCTCCCGACGAGCCGTTCAGAGTCCTCGGGTTCGACTGGGTCTTTCTTCCCAACGCCTCGGCCCAGTACGGCCTCGAGGACATTAGGGGAAGCGATCCCATGGCGTGGGCGCCTTACGTCGATTTCTTCCGAGCGATTCAGGTACCTGACGAGACTCTCGATGTGCGGCGCGTCGTCGCCGTCGATGAGCCTGCGCTCGATTTTCTAAACGTCCATTTCCTGCTGGCCGAGCCTCAGCACCAGGCGGGAGACTCCTGGAAGCTCCTTTACGAGGGAACGGATGGCCGGCTTTACAGGAACGCCGAAGCCGTGCCGCGGTTCTTTCTTCCGAGCTCGATCGTGGGAAGGACGGATCGGCCTGTCGCCGAGCAGGTCCGCACTCTCCGTACCGGGAAGGAGGTGATCGTTGAGGGGAAGGCTCCCGCTGCCGCCACCGCGGAGGCTTCGTTGTGGTTTCAAAGGATGTCGCCGGTGTCCTATCGCTTGACCGTGGACTCCCCGGAGCCGGTGCTCGTCGCTTCGAGTCAGCCGGCGCTGCCTGGATGGAGGATTGAGAGCAGGAGTGGCGGGACGATCCCACTGCGTCGAGTCAACGGCGCATTCATTGGATTCGAAGTTCCCGCGGGAAAGACGCAGGTGCGGGTTCTCTACGCTCCGATCTCGTTCACGATTTCCGTTGGGATCGCCCTGGCTGGCCTCGCAGCTCTGGTGGTGGTGATCTGGAGAAAGCGCGGAGGAATTCGCGTGCTGGGTTGATGCGCGCGGCGCGAAAGGGTGACGGTTGAAAGACGAGAGCCACGGGTGGAATACGAGCCGGTAGGCGGGCGTTACTTGGCGAGCTTCCGGAGTGGTACCGCAGAGGATCGCGAGCCGGCGAAGCGAATCTCGAAAAAGATCGCAACGCGACGGAATACGATGATGGCCAGCGGGGTTACCCCGCGAGCCTACGGAGCGAGTGGGGATGGGGAGTGCGGACCTCGCGCCGGCGTTCTAACCAGCAGCAAATCAGGACGACATCGGAAATAACCAGACGAGCAGGTGTTGTTAGAACTCCTGCGGCCCGAGGAAACACTCGGGCGATCTTTGAAGGGCCATGAAGTGCTGAAGCGGGGGTTTCCGCGGAGGCATCAGATAAAGCAGCACGGAAAGAGGTGCTGAAAAGGCTGATGCAAAATCGCTGGAATAACCACTCACGGTAAGTCGTTATGAACCGTTGCCGCAACGATGCGGAAGCGGGCGGGCGGCGAGTGATCTTTGGCACTTCAGCGCGGGGGAAACTCCGGGCGCAGCGAGCCGAAGTCAGACGAAAGCGGTCGAGCATTCGAAGAGGATGAAAACGACCGATTTCGCTTGACATCGGTGGAGGGGTCTGGCAATCTGGCCGCCCCCTTCCGGCGAGGGTCGGTTCTTTGACAACTGAATAGGAAGCCAGCGAGGTATCGACGGGATTCTCGAATGAGAACACTGTCGATCTTCGAGAGAAGAATTAGACAGCTCTCGTCTTAAAAAAGCAGTATCCGAATAAGCATCGGTTGTTTGACTGATGCGAGGTTTCAGACTCGAATTGCTCCGCAAGGAGCGAACAGTTCAACTGGAGAGTTTGATCCTGGCTCAGAATGAACGCTGG
>Ga0209347_1002237_pt1 | contig 26380 bp, 25 predicted proteins | sample AutmiccommuBRH23_FD_187382 | JGI IMG/M metagenome (GOLD analysis project Ga0209347, IMG submission 187382) | Deep subsurface microbial communities from Mt. Terri, Switzerland - Autotrophic microbial communities BRH/23 (SPAdes) (version 2) | ecosystem: Environmental > Aquatic > Deep subsurface >...
ATAGGCCAGAAGGTCCGCGCGGTCATTTTCGTCCTTCATCCCGCGATAGGCCATGCGCGTATCACTGACCAGCGCCTTGGGGTTTTCGATATAGGCGTCCAGCGTGTCGAAACTCCAGACCAGCCCGTCCGCCCCCATCCGCGCCAGACCCTTGGAATAGCGATAGTCATCGCCGACACTGCCCGCCTTGCGCCCGAAAATCCCGTTGAGATGCGGGCCGATACGGTTCTCGGCGTCAGGCCCGACCTGATGGCAGGAACTGCAATCGCGAAACAACGCCTCGCCCCGCTTGGCATCGCCCAGAAGCTCGGCCTGTGCAGCCCCGGCAAGGGCACAGGTTCCTGCAAGAAAAATGGCCGCTGCCACCTTTGAGATCATCGTATCACCCTGTTCGATCACACTTTCAGGAAAGCCTGAAAACGCTTTGAAAACAACCGGGAATTCATGTCAGGACTGCTGTCCCAGACAGGAAAGACCGGACGATCCGGATCTGATGACAAGGAAGGAACGCGTGAGGTATCAGCCACTTGCGCGACAGAACGGCTGTTCTGGCGCAGGCCGTTCATCCACGCGGGTCTGCCTCCTCCGAAACCAGCCCCACGTCATTTGCCACGCCCCTCAACGTGGTGCGAACCAGGCCGACGCATCGGCCTGGTTCTGGTCCTGGATCACTGCGAGAACGACTTGAGGTATTCGTTGATCGCGGCGATTTCGTCGTCTTTCTTCAGACCGGCGAAAGACATTTTCGTGCCCTTCACATAGTCGCGTGGCTTGGCGAGGAATTCAGCCATCGTCTCGGGGGTCCAGACTGTGCCCGAGGCTCCCATCTCGGCCATAGTCTTGGAGTAGTTGAAGCCTTCGACAGCACCAAGCGTCCGTCCCATCACACCGTTCAGATGCGGGCCGGTCTTGTTCTCTGCGCCCTCCCCCACCTGATGGCAGGCGGCGCATTTCTTGAAGACTTTCTCGCCAGCCGCGACCAGTTCCATATCCAGCGCGCCAGACGCCGGTGCGGCAGACTCGGCCTCGGCGGGTGCGGCCTCCTGGGTTGCGGGGGCTGCGGCGGTTTCTTCCGTAGCCGGTGCCGCCTCTTCCGCGGCCTCGGCCGCTTCTGCCGCAGCTTCGGCTGCCTCTTCGGCCTGGAAAGCCTCACGCGCTGCGCTCTGATCCGGCGTTACGTCCAGAACGGTGGCGCGCATGGTGATTTCAACGCTTTCCTTGCAGTTCTCCATGCAGGGTTCCTGCGAGAAGACCGGCAGCTCAACCGTGTCACGATCGTCCACGAAGAAGCCGTCCACATTGGGCAGGGTCACTTCGGTGAAGTTCTCGTTCGACAGGACGAAGTCATCATCGACCAGATCGTTGGAATACAGGATATAGGCCGTGATGGCATAGACCTCGTCCGGGGACAGGCTCTGCGCGTTGCCAAACGGCATCGAGCGGTGGACATAGTCCCAGACGGTCGAGACATAGGGCCAGTAGGAGCCCACCGTCTTCAGTGGATCATCCCGGTCCAGCGTCCCCATACCCCCGGCCAATTTGGGCCAGTTGTCCACGCCTTCGGCAAAGACCCCGTGGCAGACCGCGCAATAATCCTGAAACAGGTCATCTCCGTCCGACACATTTCCCGACCCCGCCGGCAGGCCGACGCCATCCGGCCGCACGTCCAGATCCCAGGCGGCAACCTCTTCGGGCAGCGCCGCGCGGCCGATCCCCAAAGGACCATCACTGGTCGAGGTGCTGGCAATCGCGGGACGCAGCATGAAGCCCATGTCAAGGCTGGCCGGTGCCTCACCCAGCACCCGCGCCGCGTCGGGCATCGGTGTGACGTTGCGATCGGCAAAGTTGTAGGCAGCGGTCAGCATGGCCACGCCACCAAGGGCCAAACCACCGTAAAGATTAAGAGATTTCGACATTTTCAGCCTCCCCGCTTGGTTTCACCCACCAGGTCTGGATACAGTTGTTGTGATAGACCGAGTTCAGCCCGCGGATGTCGCGCAGTTGGGTCTTGGTTGGCTGGACATAGCCGGTCTCGTCATGGGCGCGGGCCTGCAACAGCATTTCCTCGCCGTCCCAATTGTGATCGAAGTAGAAGCGCGTCAACGCCATCGGCTGACCGGGGGCAGCAAGCCGCGCCTGCTGCCATGTCTTGCCGCCATCGGTGGTGACATCGACGCGGGTGATCGCACCGCGCCCTGACCAGGCCAGCCCGGTGATGACCAGCGGCCCCTTGCCATGACGGATCGGTGCCTGCGGGCTGGGGCTGGTAATGACGGATTTCGCATCCATCACCCATGTCCACTTGCGCGAGGTGCCATCGGCCATCGTGTCGGTGTATTTCGATGTCTCCTCGCGGCTTTCCACGGGGGCATCGGCCACTTCGATGCGACGCAGCCACTTGACCCACATGTTGCCTTCCCAACCGGGAACGACCAGACGGGCGGGATAGCCATGCTCCATCCGCAGGGCCTCGCCATTGGCCTTGAAGGCCACCAGCACGTCATCCAGCGCCTTGTCCATCGGGATCGAGCGCCCGTTGGACGAGGCATCGGCCCCTTCCACATAGACCCATTTGTCGGACAGATCGCCCGCGGCATCCAGACCGGCCTCGGCCAGCAGGGTGCGCAGCGGCACGCCGGTATATTCCATGTTGTGGATCATGCCATGGGTGAATTGCGCGCCGTTCAGCTGCGCGCCGGCCCATTCCATGCCGGTATTGGCGGCGCATTCGCAGAAATAGACATGCTGCTCGCGCGGGAACCGCTCCAGATCCTCGTAGGTGAAGACCAGCGGACGGTCCACCAGACCGTTGATCATCAGCCGGTAGTCTTTCTTGGACAGTTCGATCGCGCCCGAATGGTGCCGCTCGAACGCGCATCCCTGCGGTGTGATCGTGCCGTCCAGCGCGTGGATCGGCGTGAAGTTGATCGAGCTGATCACATCCGCCGTCAGCCATTCCACGTTGCGCCGCACCACATCGGATTCGAATTTGATCGGCAGGCCATAGGGCGTGGCGTCCACCCCCTCGCCCAGACCGCTGGCCCAGGGCTGCACTTCGGTGATCAGCGGATCGGGTCCTGCGGCCCGCGCCGCCGTGGCTCCGGCCACCGCGCCACCCGCTGCCAGCGCACCCCGGAGGAACGCGCGCCGCGAGGATTTCATGTCATTGGAGCTGGCTGTCATTTGTCCTTGCCTCCTTTTCAGATTATCAAATTCATTTTTGTGAATTTGATAGAGTCAAAATGGTCCCTTGTCCACAGGGGTCTGCCGCCCCTATGGCGCGGCGATGGGGATCAGGCCCCCACCACCTGCACACTTGTGTTCGGGGCGACCTTCACCGTGCCCTGCTTGCGGATGTAGTCCTCGACCACATCCCAGATCTGCGGTCCTTCCGTGCCCTCGTTCACCGAGGCCCAGCCGGCCACCACATAGGTTTTCGCGGGGTCAATCGCCTCGCCCGTCTTGAGCAGGGTCATGTCGCTGATCCGCTGCCCCATCGGCTTGGACACGTCGATCCGATACCCAAGACCGCCCACGCGGACCATATCGCCGCCCTGCTGGTAATAGGGATCGGGGTTGAACAGGTTGTCGCCCACGTCTTCCAGGATCACGTTCAGGAATTCGCCTGTCATTTCTGTGCGATACGCCTGACCATAGGTCATTGAGGTGACGTTGTGGATATCCTCGCGGGTGATGTTCTGCCCCGGCAGGATTGACGGGCCCCAGCGCACGCCGGGGGACATGGCAATGTCTGCCTCCCGCTCGGTCATGAGGGCGTCGCAGATCAGATCGTCCCATGTGCCGTTGAAATTGCCGCGCCGATAGAGCAACGAGTCCGCCTGCCCGATCACTTCGGTCAATTGATCCATGAAGGGGGCGCGCTGTTCGTCAATCACGGCGGCCACCTCGGCATCCGGGGTGATCACGTCCGAGAAGATCGGGATCAGCTTGTGGCGGAAGCCCATCATCCGGCCATCGCGCACGTCCAGATCGACGCGGGACACGAATTTGCCGTTGGACCCGGAGGCGATCAGGATCGTCTCGCCCACCAGCACGGGTTCGGGCAGTGCATCATGGGTATGCCCGGTCAGGATCACGTCGATGCCTGTCACGCGGCTTGCCATCTGCTTGTCCACGTCAAAGCCGTTATGGCTGAGGCAGACGACCAGTTCCGCCCCGGCGGCGCGCACCTCATCCACCACCTCTTGCATGCGCTGATCGCGGATGCCGAAGCTGTATTCTGGGAACATCCAGCCGGGGTTGGCGATGGGCATATAGGGAAAGGCCTGCCCGATCACGGCGATCTTGACGCCGCCGCGTTCAAACATCTCGTAGGGTTTGAAATCCTCGGACGGCTCGTCCCATTCGGCGTCGAAAATATTGGCGCCAAGGGCGGCGAAGGGCAGACCTTCGACCAGTTCGCGCACGCGTTCGGTGCCCAGCGTGAATTCCCAGTGGAAGGTCATCGCGTCTGGCTTGAGCGCGTTCATCACATTGACCATGTCCTGCCCCTGCGTGTGATAGCAGGTATAGGAGCCGTGCCATGTATCGCCGCCATCCAGCAGCAGCGCATCCGGACGCTCGGACCGGATCGCGTTCACGACCGTTGCCACACGGTCCATGCCACCCATGCGGCCATAGGTTTTCGCCAGCGCGGTAAAGTCATTGTAGGTCAAGGCATAGGCGGACGGCGAGCCATCCTCGATCCCGTAAAGTTTGCGGAAATCCGCGCCGGTGATATGCGGCACATGCCCCTTGTTCTGCCCGACGCCAAGGTTCACCTCGGGTTCGCGGAAATAGATCGGCTTCAACTGGGCATGAATGTCGGTGATGTGGATCAGCGAGACATTGCCAAAGGTCTCGAACTGCAAAAGCTGATCCTGCGTCAGGGCCTGCTGGGCTGCCAGACGGGACCAGTTGCCGAAACCCGATGCGCCCACCAGCGCGGATGCGGCCATTCCGACCTGAAGAAAATCACGGCGAGAGATCATGGGACCCAGGCTCCGATAGTTTGAGTGTTTCCATACCACTGGGGGACAGGCCAGTGGTCCGGCCTTGACGGCCCGTTCATAAGTTCAGGTGCAAGCAGAAGGGCCAGGGGGCGGACAGGCCGCCCCCGGCATTTCGTCAGTTCCGGACCGAGGGCCCCTCGACCGACAGGCCATTGCCGCGGCTGGCCACATACAACTCCAGCGCCACGAATTCGGGGCTGCCCGCGTCGAATGTGTGGCCGCGCGTGTCGCGGATGCAGCCGCGGAAGCGGTCATGCGTCTGGTTCAGCTTGGCGTTCTTCAGACGATAGGTCGGAAAGCCGTTGATCTGGCCCTGGCTCAGGTGATCCGCGCGGATCATGTTGCCATAGTTGTCTTCGTGGCAATTGGCACAGGACAGTTCCAGTTGACCGTAACGGGTGTAGTAGATTTCCTTGCCCGCTTCCCATGTCGCCTGCACGGGGCCGTCGATCGCCACATCCACCGGCATGCCGCGTGACTGCACGGCAATCAGCGCTTCCATGTTCGTCATCTGGTTGCTGGTGTATTTGTAAGGCTCGGCCTTCATGTTGGTCTCGCGGCAGTCGTTGATCTGCATCGCAAGGGTGCGCACTTCCTGCGCCGCCTCGTTCCACTTGGGGTAAACCGCGCGGACGCCCTTCATGCTTTCTTCCACGTCACCGTGGCAGGACGCGCAGGATTTGCCGGCCTCGCCCTCGACCTTGTTCCACTGGTCAAGACCCAGATCGGCAAAGATCATGCCGGGATTGTCGAAATCATCCATCTGCAATTGCTGCGTCTCATCCTCGCGGAAGCGCCAGCCGGAATAGATGGTGTCCAGCACATCGGACAGATGCGCCGGAGCCGCGGTCTCGGTGACCGACTCGATCTCGCCGTTGATCACCAGCGAATCCTCGTCAGGATCTGCCAGCGTCATGGCCGGAACCGAAAGAAGCAGCGCGGCCACAGCCGTCATTGCCTTGAATTTCATGTAATGCCCTCCCTTTTGGCTGCCCGAGGCGCGGTTCCTTGATCGACCGCGCCCCAGGATCTCGCTGATGCGCCCGGTTCAGGCGATGGTCACGGACTTGACGTCCTCGTAGACCGAGCCGTCATCGTCATACCAAGTGAATTTCAGATCACCGGCTTCGGGGATCACGGCCTCGAACTCGAAATACGGGTTGGTCGAGATCGCCGGCTCCATCTTGACGTCGATCACGGACTTGCCGTTGAACTCGCAGGTGAAGCGGTTGATGATCGAGCGCGGGATGGCGGTGCCGTCAGCGTTCTTGCGCTGGCCGGATTCCATCTGGTGGCTGATCAGGGTCTTCAGAACGACCGCCTCGCCGGCTGCTGCCGAGCTGGGGGCCTTGACGCGGGGTTTTACGCCTTCTGCCATTTTGTCTCTCCTAAATCTCTCTATGCGTTTGCGGATGCGGGCCCGTCAGGGCCTGCGACCATGACGCGGATCAGCCGCCGCAGCCGCCGATGGTGACCTTCACGTTCGAGCTGGCGCGAGCAAAGCTGCCATCAGCCATCTTGGCGATCGCGATCACGTCCTGCGTGCCGGCAAGACGGATGCGGGTCGATGCGGCATGCGCACCGGCCAGTTCACCGAAGTTGAAGGTCGCCACACCCGGAGTCGGGTTGCCTGCGGCCAGAACCATGATCGCCACAGCCCCTTCCGACTCGACCGATATCGGAACGGTGTTGCCGTTCTCGGCGATTTCCGGCGCGGTCAGGGTGACCCCGCTGTCCGCCATGGTTGCACCGCCGGTGAACTCGGCGATGACATCGTCTACGGCTGCATTGACGCGGAAGGGCAGCACGGTCAGTGCCACGGCTCCCATGCCAAGCGCCAAGGTATCGCGTCTTGTGAAGTCCATGTCTGTTATCTCCTTATATCCAGCGCGCCCCGATCACTCGTCTTTCAGAGTCATCAGGAACGCCACCACATCTTCGATCTGCTGCGCGGACAGGATCGGCTCGACCTTTTCCGCGGCCTTGCCCGTGTATCCGTCACCGGGACGGGTAAATCCGTCGACCTTGTAGAAGGCAGGCATGATGGTGCCTTCATACATCAGCTTTGCGTTCGCCACGATCCCGCGCAGTTCCGCTTCGTTCCAGCGGCTGCCCACGCCGTCCAGCATCGGACCGACATTGCCGGGGAACGCCGCGCTCAGCGATGTCACCTCGTGGCACGCCACGCAATTGCCGATGGCGCGACTGGTAAAGACCTTGGCCCCCTCCTCGGGGTTGCCCGGAGTTCCCGTCAGCGAGGCCTCGATGGCCCCATCGGTAAAGACCACATCGGCCGGTGCCACGGGCTCGGCCGCAAACGCGCCGGTTGCCACAAGCGACGCCGCCAGTGTCAGTGTTGAAAGCTTCATGTTCCCTCCCTTAGCTACCAGGTCTTCTGGCTTAGTTAGCTTTGTATACCGTAGTCCACGCCGCAGGTTTTGTGCAACAACAAATTCATAAAAACGAATTTACTTATCTGACCAAAACCGCAGGGCAGGCCACTGCAGCGCCCTGCCCGCACCTTGGGTTTGCTACTGACCGATCATCCGGGCCAGGTATTTCTGGAAGGGCTCGTCCCCTTCATACCCTTTTTCAACAACCCAGCGAAACATGGACAAAGTCGTCATTTTTCCAAACGCGCCCGGCATTTGGGCGACCGCCGCTTGGGGTGCGGTCACGCCGTCGGGCACCTCTTCGGGAAAGAACATCAGGGTCGGCGTGAACAGCAGCCCCCATTTGCGCGCCATTTCTTTCTCGGGCAGGGTCTGGCCATCGAAATCCGTCACCTCGACATCGCCGAACATGTTCATCTGGATGATGAAGTAGTTCTCGCGGATATACGAATCGACCTCCGAATCGGGAAAGACCTCCTCATGCATCTGCTTGCAGTAGATGCAGCCGCGCTGCTCGAAGATGATCGCCAGACGCTTGCCTTCGGCATTGGCCTCGGCCAGATCCTCGCGCAGGTCCTTGAAGGTGTCCCGCATCCATGTGGCCTTGTGCAGCCCGTCATCGCCCATCTCGGCCGCCGCCAGAGGCATGACCGCGACAGCCAGCGCCGTCGCCGCCGCTGCGATAGTGGACATCATCCGTTTCATTCCATCCTCCCTCGAATTGCGCCCTAGCCGAGCGACATGAACCCCGGAAACCAGCGAATCATCGCATCCGCGATCAGGTTGACCGCATTCGTGGCGATCAGGATCGCAAAGATGATCAGCATGACGCCCATCACCTTTTCCACATGTCCCAGATAGCGGCGGTTGCGCTGCATCCAGCCCAGAAAGGGCTTGGCAAACAGCGCCGCCACCACGAAAGGCGCGGTCATCGCCAGACCGTAAACCAGCAGCAGGCTGCCGCCCTGCCAGATATCGCCCATCCCGCTGGCCACCATCAGGATCGCCGCCAGCGCCGGACCGACACAGGGGGTCCAGCCAAAGCCGAAGGCCAGCCCCATCACATAGGCCCCGATCACGGTCGTCGGCTCCGCCTTGCTCTCGATCCGCGCCTCCCGATACAGCAGCCCGATCCGGATCACGCCCAGAAAATGCAGCCCGAATACCAGCAGCACCGCAGCCGCCACATAGGACAGCGGTTGACGCCACTGGGCGAAGGTCTGGCCCAGGGCCGTGGCCCCCATGCCCAAGAGCACGAAGATCGTGCTGACCCCCAGCGCGAAGAACACCGCCGAAATCACCAACCGCTTCTGCGCGCCGGGGGCGATATCCCCGTCCTCGCGCAATTCGGACATGGAAATTCCCGCCATGTAGCACAGGTAGAAGGGAACCATTGGCAGGATGCAGGGCGTGAAAAAGGACAACAGCCCCGCCAGAGCCGCCCCTGCATAGGAAATGTCCAGCATGCGCGGGACTCCTTGATCTATTCACATATTCAGATTACGTTTTGTATACTGATGTCGTCAATCTCCGCGCAGGTCAATCGCCTTGCTGACACCGCGCCCTTGTTTCCGGGTTTACTCATGCGTTCCGTCGCGACCCTTCTGCGTCCCTTGGCCTGTGCGGCCGCCCTGCTGGCTGTCAGCCTGCCGGCGGCGGCGACCGAGCTTGTGATGGTGGACCGCGAAGGCTGCGGCTATTGCCTGGCCTGGAAGAAAGAGATCGGCCCCGCCTATCCCAATACCGACCTTGGCCAGTTCGCCCCCCTGCGCGTGGTGAACATCCGCGACGGCGCGCCCGATGGCGTCAGCTTCGACCGGCCGGTGATCTTCACACCCACCTTCATCCTGATCGAAGATGGCGCGGAACTGGCGCGGATCGAAGGTTATCCGGGCGAAGATTTTTTCTGGGGCCTGCTGGAAAAGATGCTAAAGGAGACTACCGATTTCGTCGGGTCCAGTTGATATCCGCAGCCTCGCCGGCGCCTTCAAAGGGTTTGGCCGCCGGGTCGAGCCGGAACGATGCGTGCCCGACACACCGGTCATTGCCCGCGCAGAACGGGCATGCGCAACCGAAACTAGGCAAGGAACCAGGCAGGTGCCCCTTCCGGTCTTTACCAGCAGCATCTCGGATGCCGAGATGGATCAGTTCGTCGAGAATGCGACGACTGCCAGCAATTTTCTCAAGGCGATCAGCCACGAAGGCCGGTTGCTGATCCTGTGCCATCTGGTCTCGGGCGAGAAATCCGTGACCGAATTGGAAGACCTTCTCTCGGCCCGTCAGGCCGCCGTCAGTCAGCAATTGTCGCGCCTGCGTCTTGAGGGTCTGGTGATCCCCCGCCGCGATGGCAAGGCGATCTATTACCGATTGGCCGACGACCGCCCCAAGCGTATACTTGAAGTCGTCTACGAGCTTTTCTGCGCCGATGACGCGCGGGACCAACGCTAGGCAGACAGAAGAACGGCACCGGATCGGGGAGGATCAGGCATGTTCGAAGGCATCAGCGACAGCGGCCTAGTGGCATTGATCGGCATGGGCAGCGGGCTTCTGCTGGGGCTGGCCGCGCGGCTGGGCCGCTTCTGCACCATGGGCGCGATCGAGGACTTGCTTTACGGCCAGAATGACACGCGGATGCGGATGTGGGTTCTGGCCATCGGCCTGTCGGTGATGGGCACTTTCGGCCTGATGGCCACGGGTCTGCTGGAACCGGAACGCTCCTTCTATCTCTCGATCCGCTGGATGCCGCTGGTGTCGATCATCGGCGGGCTGATGTTCGGGTATGGCATGGCCTTGGCGGGCAATTGCGGTTTCGGCTCCATCGCGCGACTGGGCGGCGGCGACATGCGCGCCTTCGTGATCGTGCTGGTGATGGGGCTGTCCGCCTATTTCGTGATGTCAGGCCCGCTGGCCCCGCTGCGCGCCGCGCTGATCAACCAGCAGGACGTGGTCACCGGAGAGATGCCCCCCGGCCTCGCGCATCTTGTGGCAGACCTCACAGGCGGATCGGTGCCGCTGATCGGGATGGTGATCGGCGCGTTGATCGTGCTGGGCACCCTGTCCTCGCGCCGCTTCCTGACCAATACGCGCGCGATCTTCTGGGCTGCCGTGGTGGCCTTGGGGATCGTTTCGGGCTGGGCGGGCAGCTATTGGGTCGCCACGACAGGGTTCACCGATATGCCTGTCGTCTCGCACAGCTTTTCAGCCCCCGTGGGGGAAAGCCTGCTTTACGCCATGACCGGCTCGGCCCGCGCGCCCTCCTTCGCGGTGGGATCGGTGGCGGGCGTGATCCTTGGCGCCTTCATCGGCTCGCTTTTCAAAGGCCATTTCCGCTGGGAAGCCTGCGAGGACCCGCGCGAACTGCGCCGCCAGATCAGCGGGGCGGCCCTGATGGGCGTGGGCGCGGTGCTGGCACTGGGATGCACCATCGGTCAGGGTATTTCGGCCTTTTCGGTGCTGGCCTTCTCGGCCCCTGTGGTCTTTCTGTCGATCCTCGCCGGGGCCGCCTTCGGGCTGCGCCAGTTGATCGAAGGGTTCCAGCCTGCGGAATGATCATAACCGCCGCACCTGACCCCAGCCAAAGGATATGAGTATTTTCGGCAAGATGAATTGCAGGCCCGACGCCCTTTCATCTTGCTGAAAATACTCAAATTCCCCATCGATGACCTGCTACAGGGTCGAAAACGAAAAGGGGGCACGCGCCCCCCTTTCCCATCATCGCAGATCCGTCAGATCACACCTTTTCCTGCGTGTACTTCTTCAACTCGGCCCGCGCGACCTGACGGCGATGCACGGCGTCCGGCCCATCCGCCAGACGCAGGGTCCGCACATGGGTCCATTTATGCGCCAGCGGCGTATCCTGGCTGACGCCCTGCCCGCCGAACATCTGCACCGCCTCGTCGATCACCTTCAGCGCGACACGCGGCGCGATCACCTTGATCTGGCTGATCCAGGGCGCCGCGGCGCGTTTGTCGCCCTGATCCATGTACCACGCCGCCTTGAGACACAGCAGGCGCGCCATTTCGATCTCCATCCGGCATTCGGCGATGATGTCGTAATTCGCGCCCAACTGCGCCAGCTTCTTGCCGAAAGCCTCGCGCGCCAGGGACCGTTTGCACATCAGTTCCAGCGCCGATTCCGCCTGCCCGATCGCGCGCATGCAGTGATGGATGCGGCCCGGTCCCAGACGGCCCTGACTGATCTCGAAGCCGCGCCCCTCGCCCAGAAGCAACGCATCGGCGGGCACGCGCACATCTGTAAAGCGGATGTGCATATGCCCATGCGGCGCGTCGTCATTGCCGTAAACTTCCATCGGACGCAATATTTCTATGCCCTTCGTGCCCGCGGGCACAACAATCATCGAATGACGCGCATGTTTGGGAAGGTCGTCCCCGCCGGTCTTGACCATCACGATATAGACCTTGCAGCGCGGATCACCGGCCCCTGAGGCCCACCATTTCTGCCCGTTCAGCACATAATGATCGCCGTCGCGCACGCAGGACATCGACACATTCGTGGCGTCAGAACTGGCCACATCCGGCTCTGTCATCAGATAGGCCGAACGGATCCTGCCTTCCAGCAGGGGGGCCAGCCATTCTTCCTTCATGGCGGCGGTGCCGTAACGTTCGAACACTTCCATGTTGCCCGTGTCGGGGGCCGAACAGTTGAACACCTCCGCTCCCAGCGGGGTCTTGCCCATCTCTTCGGCGAAATAGGCATATTCCACGGTGGTCAGGCCGAAGCCCTTCTCGCTGTCGGTCAGCCAGAAATTCCACAAACCCTGCGCCTTGGCCTTGGCTTTCAACCCCTCCAGGATCTCGGTCTGGCGGGCGGTATATTGCCAGCGGTCTTCCTTGGCGATCTCGGCGTGATATTCATCCTCCAGCGGCATGACGTCATCACGGATCATCGCGGCCACGCGATCCAAGAGCTTGCGGTTCTCGGGGCGCATCCCGAAATTCATGTCCATGCCAATTTCCTCCCTGCGAAAAACAATTCCACGCGGATAACACCACGTCGGCGGCTGGATGGGAAGCGGGCAAAACGTCAACGGACGCCGCGTCGCGAGGGAACGGAATCGGGGGCGCGGGGTTATACCGCTGGACATGTGGCCTCATCGGCAGGAGACAAGACGACGTGACATCACTTCCCCTGATGGCCCCCGGCGAGACCTGCTGGAAAATCGCGGATACCGGACGCTTTTCCCTTATCGTGGATGCGGCGGATTACTTCGTGGCCGCCCGCGCCGCCATGCTCAAGGCGCAACGTTCGATCATGCTGATCGGATGGGATTTCGACGCGCGCATCGACCTGCGCGGCGGCACGGACGATGGCCCGCAGCAATTGGGCGATTTCATCCTCTGGCTGGCGGATCGCACACCCTCGCTCGAAATCAGGCTGCTGCGCTGGGATATCGGCGCGCTGAACGCCGTCTTCCGGGGGCGGACCCTGCTGTGGATCCTGCGCTGGAAGCGGCACCCGCGGATCACCCTGCGGCTGGACAGCGCCCATCCGATGGCGTCGTCGCATCATCAGAAGATCGTCGTGATCGACGACTGCATGGCCTTTTGCGGCGGGATCGACATGACCGAGAACCGATGGGACACCCGCGCGCATCGGGATGTGGAACCCACGCGCGAACACCCGTCCGGGCAGGATCATGGTCCCTGGCATGATTCGACAAGCGCCTTTGACGGCGCCGCTGCACGCCTCATGGGCGATCTGGCACGGCACCGCTGGAAGTTGGCCACCGGCGAGGAATTGCCCCCCTGCTCTGCCGCACATGACTGCTGGCCCGACGGTCTGGAGCCGGATTTCCGCGACACCCGCCTTGCCGTCATGCGCACCGTGCCCGCCTATGGCGACGATCCCGGCTGCCACGAGATCGAGTCGGCCTATCTGGCCCTGATCGCTTCGGCCAAACATGTGATCTATGCCGAAAGCCAGTATTTCGCCTCGCGCCGGATCGCTGCGGCCATCGCGCAACGCTTGGTCGAGGATGACGGCCCCGAAGTTGTGATCATCAATCCGCACGCCGCCGAAGGGTGGCTGGAACCGATCGTGATGGATACGGCGCGCGCCCGCCTTGTCGATGCCCTGCGCCGGATCGACAGGCATGGACGCTTTCGCCTCTATCATCCCGTGACCGAGGCCGAAGCCCATATCTATGTGCATTCCAAGATCATGATCGTTGACGACATCCACCTGCGCGTCGGGTCGTCGAATTTCAACAACCGGTCCATGCGGATGGATACTGAATGCGACGTGATCCTGACGGCGCGTGATGCGGCCGAGAGCAGCCACATCACGGCCCTGCGCAACGATCTGGTCGCGGAACATCTTGGGGTTTCGTCCGAGGACGTGGCCACCAGCCTTGGACAGACCGGTTCGCTGATCCGAACCATCGACACGCTGCGCGGCGCCGGGCGCAGCCTTGTCCCCTATGCCATGCCCGACACCTCGGACATCGAAAACTGGCTGGCCGAAAACGAGATCCTTGACCCGAACGGTCCGGACGACATGTTCGAACCGCTGGATAAACGAGGCTTGTTCAAGGGATGGGGCGGCCTGCGGCGCAAATTGCACCTGCGCCAATAGCCGTCCCTCAAAGGGACAGGCCACGCCATGCAACGACAATCTGTCGGAAAATTGGTGCGGTCGAGAAGACTCGAACTTCCACGGGAGTTACCCCACAGCGACCTCAACGCTGCGCGTCTACCATTCCGCCACGACCGCACGTCATGTGGTGACGAGGGGCCGTATAGACAAAGCCCGCCACCTTGTGAAGGGGATAAATGCAACAGGGGCCAGACTGGCCCCTGCGCTGTCCTCATGGACGCTGTTCGTCACGTCAGTCCAATTTGAAAGCCGGCAGCGCCGCCTTCTGCGGTTGCGGTTCCGCAGTCCCGGTCAGATCAGCCGCTGCGGCGCGCAGAAGCTCCATCCGCTCGGGCTGGCCCGGCGCGAACACCGCCTCGGTGCCGCCCGCAATCGCGTCTACAGCGACCGCATACCAGTCCTGCGCTCCTTCGGGCGAACGGGTCACCCCGAAGCCCTGCGCCAGATGATGCCCCACCAGTTCCGCATAGGGAGTCTTGCCGATTCCGACCAGCAGCAAGGCCGATCCCAGCGCCACTTCCATCCGGTCACGGCGATAACCGGTATAGAGGCAGATTTCGGCGGTGCTCTGCAACTGCTCGACCGTCATCGCGGCGCCCAGCACGAATTTCTGCACTTCGGCGCGCACCTGCGCGCTATCCGATCCCTCCAGCATGGCCACGAACGGTGCCAGCGCGGGACCGAAGGCATCGCATTGCTGATCGACCTGCGCCTGAGTCAGGCCCTGCACCTTGGCCACCATGTCCTCGCCCTTGCCGATGGCATAGGTCCGGGTCAGGCAGAACTGCTCGCTCAGCGCCAGATCAGGGTCGGCCATGGTGGCCAGGGTCACGAAGCCGCCGTTGGAATTGGTCAGCAGGCTGACCTTGCTGCAATGGCTGGCCAGTGACGGCGCTTCCGTGGGTTGCGCCGCGATCATCGGCAGCGCCTGAATCCCCCCCAGCCCCGGTGTCGGAGATGTGGACGGCGCGGCCGCCATCACCGTCACAGGTGCCGTGATCGCAGGGACGGGCAAGGGTGCAGGTGCTGCGGCCATCGTGCCGCCCGCCGTGCCCGCATCGCCCGCGATCTCGCAGGCCCCCTGCCGGCAGGTGAACATGGCCGGGGTGGCGTTGAAGGCCAGAAAGTCGTTGCGCGCATAGCCCTGCGGGGTCGAGGCAAAGACCATGACCGAGCAACTGCTGGCCCCGCACCAGAAGGAGCTGCCCGTCACCGAGGTGTCGATCAGGTAGTCCGTCCGTCCGTCCCCGTTCAGGTCGGCCAGCTGGATGAAGCCCGACCGCTGCAGCAACTGTTCGGCCGTGGGCTCGGAGCTGGCGGCGATCTCGTCCACGGCGGCCGAGACTTCGGGCGGCATCCCGCCATAGCTGGCCGCACGGGAGCCCGAGGCCCCGCCCATCGCCTCGTCGCGCCAGACCACCAGCAGTCCCTTGACGCCTTGCGGGTTGGAATTCATCTCGCGGATGACCTGCGGCCCGCCGATCTGCGCGCGGCTGTAGGAGGAGACAAGGAAATCCCTCTCATAGGGCGTCAGTTGCCCGGTCGCCGGAAAGCCCAGATGTGCCTGATACTGCGCCACCGCCGCGCGGGACCGTTGCCCCATCACACCGTCGGGCGTTCCTGCCGGAAAGCCGAAATAGTTGAGCGAGGTCTGCACCTGTCGGTTCTGTTCACGCGTGGCCGAACTCATGGTGCTGCGTGGTTGCGTGCTGCGCGTCGTCGTGGTCCGCTGCCGGTTCTTGGACGCCTCGTTCACGATGACGCCCCCGATGATGCCACCGACGATCGCGGCGCCCAGATTGTCCGCGCTGGAGGGCGTCGCTGAAACTGACAAACAGAGCGCCGCCACCAGACCGGCCTTCAAACGATGAGTGGTCATTTCAAAATCTCCCCGAGATGCTTAAATAATGGCGAAAAGCGTAACCCAGGATTTGTCTTTCCCAAAGAAGTTATGCAGGAAAGGCTTGCCAGGACGGGTTTCAGGCATCGTTGGAGCAGGAATTTCGCGGCATGGTTGAATGGATCACGACCCCCGGCTTGATCGATTACCGCGAGGCCGAGCAATGGATGGAGGCGCGCGTCGCGGGAATCGCAGCGGGCACCGCGCCCGAGGCGATCTGGCTGCTGGAACATCCGCCGCTCTATACGGCAGGCACCAGCGCGCGGATCGCGGATCTGACAGATCCCGATCGCTTCCCCGTCTATCCCAGCAAGCGGGGCGGGCAGTATACCTATCACGGCCCAGGTCAGCGGGTGATCTATGTCATGCTGGATGTGGGACGGCGCGGCCATGACGTGCGCCGCTTCGTGCAGCAGCTTGAGGGTTGGGTCATCGCCACGCTGGCCAGCTTTGGGGTGCAGGGCCATATCCGCGAGGGCCGCGTGGGCGTCTGGGTGGAACGGCCCGACAAACCCCGCAGCATCACCGGCGCGCTGGCCGAGGACAAGATCGCCGCGATTGGCATCCGCTTGCGCAAATGGATCAGCTTCCACGGCATCTCGATCAACCTTGACCCGGATCTGGGGCATTTCTCCGGCATCGTGCCCTGCGGGATAAGCGAACACGGTGTCACCAGCCTGCGCGATCTGGGGCTGGACACGCGTCTTGCCGATCTGGACGCGGCCCTCAAGCTTAGCTTCGCCAGCACCTTCGGCGAATAGTCGCAGACCACGCGCAAAGTTGAAATGACTGTTGCACGGGCTAACTGTAAGAGTATCACTAGGGGCAGGAAATGCCTTGCTACCCAACAAACCCAAGAGGTCTGACTATGAAATTCCTGATTACCGCTTCTGCCGCCATGCTGGCCCTGTCCGTCCCCGCCTTCGCCGCAGGCGATGCCGCCAAGGGCGAACGTGAGTTCAACAAATGCAAGGCCTGCCACATGATTCAGGCAGAAGACGGCACCGACATCGTCAAGGGCGGCAAGACCGGCCCGAACCTCTATGGTGTGATCGGTCGTGCGGCCGGTGCGCAGGAAGGCTTCCGCTATGGTGAAAGCCTTGCCGCTGCCGGGGAAGCCGGTCTGGTCTGGGACGAAGAAAACCTTGCCAGCTATGTGCAGGACCCCAAGGCTTTCCTCGTGGAATACAACGATGATCCCAAGGCGCGCTCGTCCATGAGCTTCAAGCTGGCCAAGGGTGCCGAGGACGTGGCGGCCTATCTGGCCTCTGTCGCCCCTGCGACCAACTGACCACGGGTCACATCCGGGGCTGCCCCATCCGCGGCGGCCACGGCATGACAGAGGATGGAAAACCCGGCTTTGCGCCGGGTTTTTTCGTTATTTGCCATGGCATTAACAGGATTGTCCGCCCCACCTGACACATTTCAAGGTGCGACAATATACATTGATTCAGATCAATTTCGCGGATTGCCGTTGCGCCCCGGCCATTCTAAACAGGGCAGGAACTGCGCGCGGGGGAGTCTTTTCCGCGCTGAATACCCACCTACAGGAGGCAACCGCATGGCCGACGCAGCCATTCACAGCCACGGACACGAGGACCAGCGCGGGTTCTTCACCCGTTGGTTCATGTCCACGAACCACAAGGATATCGGCATCCTCTACCTGATCACCTCTGCGGTGGTCGGTCTGATTTCCGTCACCTTCACCATCTACATGCGGATGGAACTGATGGAGCCGGGTGTCCAGTACATGTGCCTTGAAGGCGCACGGTTCATTGCGGATTCCGCCGCTGAATGTACGCCGAACGGTCACCTCTGGAACGTGATGATCACCTATCACGGCGTGCTGATGATGTTCTTTGTCGTGATCCCGGCCCTGTTCGGCGGTTTCGGCAACTACTTCATGCCACTCCAGATCGGCGCGCCGGACATGGCGTTCCCGCGCATGAACAACCTGTCCTACTGGATGTATGTTGCAGGCACCGCGCTGGGCGTCGCCTCGCTGCTGGCACCGGGCGGCAATGACCAGCTGGGTTCGGGTGTGGGCTGGGTGCTCTATCCGCCGCTTTCGACCAATGAGGGTGGGTTCTCGCTCGATCTCGCGATCTTCGCGGTCCACGTCTCGGGTGCCTCGTCGATCCTTGGCGCGATCAACATGATCACCACCTTCCTGAACATGCGTGCCCCCGGCATGACCCTGTTCAAGGTGCCGCTCTTCGCATGGTCGATCTTCGTCACTTCGTGGCTGATCCTGCTGTCGCTGCCGGTTCTGGCTGGTGCCATCACGATGCTGCTGACCGACCGCAACTTCGGCACCACCTTCTTCGATCCCGCAGGTGGCGGCGACCCGGTTCTGTATCAGCACATCCTGTGGTTCTTCGGCCACCCCGAGGTCTACATCATCATCCTGCCCGGCTTCGGCATCATCAGCCACGTGATCGCCACCTTCTCGCGCAAGCCCGTCTTCGGCTACCTGCCGATGGTCTGGGCGATCATCGCGATCGGCGCGCTGGGCTTCGTCGTCTGGGCCCACCACATGTACACCGTGGGCATGTCGCTGACGCAGCAGTCCTACTTCATGATGGCCACCATGGTCATCGCGGTGCCGACTGGTGTGAAGGTGTTCAGCTGGATCGCCACCATGTGGGGCGGCTCGGTCACGTTCGAGACCCCGATGCTCTGGGCCTTCGGTTTCCTGTTCCTGTTCACCGTCGGTGGCGTGACCGGCATCGTGCTCAGCCAGGCGGCCATCGACCGTGCCTATCATGACACCTACTATGTGGTGGCTCACTTCCACTATGTGATGTCGCTGGGGGCGGTGTTTGCCATCTTTGCCGGGATCTACTTCTACTTCGGCAAGATGACGGGCCGCCACTATCCCGAATGGGCCGGCAAGCTGCACTTCTGGATGATGTTCCTGGGGTCCAACCTGACCTTCTTCCCGCAGCACTTCCTGGGCCGTCAGGGGATGCCCCGCCGCTACATCGACTACCCCGAGGCGTTTGCCCTCTGGAACTACTGGTCGTCGATCGGGGCCTTCATCTCTTTCGCCTCGTTCATCTTCTTCTTCGGCATCATGTTCTACTCGCTGTTCCGGGGCGCCCGCGTCACCCAGAACAACTACTGGAACGAATATGCCGATACGCTGGAATGGACCCTGCCCTGCCCGCCGCCCGAGCATACTTTCGAGCAGCTGCCCAAGCGGGAAGACTGGGACAAGAGCCACGCCCACTAAGGGACGGCACACAGACAAGAAAGGGCCCCTGCGGGGGCCCTTTTGCATGGGATGTATCGCGGGCAGAAAGCGCGCGCGCCCCTGCGACACATCGCACCGCAGCTTCGGGGTTTACTGATCCGCCGGACGGGTTACTTTTGCGTCACCCACCATACAAGCCCCCCGGACATATGCCCTATACCTGGACCGATACCGCCGACCATGCCCGCAGCCTGCGCCTCTGGCCGCACCGCTCCCTGCCCCGGCGCGGGATGGCGGCCTTTGTTCTGGCCACCTTCACGCTGATCACCATCCCGCTCTACCCTTTGCTGGGAACGGTCGTCCTGTGGGGACTGTTGCCCTTCCTGATGGCCGCGGTCGCGGCGGTCTGGTGGGGGCTGGAGCGCAGCTATCGGGACGGCAATATCCTCGAAGAACTGACCCTCGATCCCGGCCATATCCACCTGACCCGGACGAACCCCAAGGGCGACCGGCAGGAATGGGATTGCAACAGTTTCTGGGCGCGGGCCGAACTGCACCCGCAAGGTGGGCCCGTGCCCTTCTACGTGACCCTGACCGGCAATGGCCGGACGGTCGAAATCGGCGCCTTCCTGTCGGAAGACGAGCGTAAGGACCTGTTCAACGAATTGTCCGAGGCGCTGCGCCTCAGCAAGACCGGATCCCCGGCCTGAGATCAGGCCGGGTCGCGGATCGCCTCAGCTCAGGCGGGTCTTGATCATCGGCCCGACGGTGCCGAAATCCATCTGGCCCGTATATTTGGCCTTCAACTCGCCCATCACCTTGCCCATGTCGCGAATCGTGGTGGCACCGGTTGTGGAAATCGCCTCGCTCACCGCAGCGTCGATCTCGGCCGCGCTCAACTGACGCGGCAAGAATTCCTCGATCACCGCGATCTCGGCCCGCTCGCGCTCGGCCAGATCGACACGCCCACCCTCTTCATAGGCGCGCACGCTCTCCATCCGTTGCTTGGACATCTTGCCAAGGATCGCCAGAACCTCGGCATCCCCCACGCCTTCCGAGTCACCATCGCCGCGCGCCGCGATATCCCGGTCCTTGATAGCGGCGTTGATCAGACGAAGCGTGGACAGACGGTCCGCCGCCTTGTCCTTCATGGCCTGTTTGAGGGCCGTATTGACCCGTTCGCGCATATCCATTCTGCCCATTCCTCGGCGTTGTAACAAACGTGACACATAGTATGTCCCACAGCCGGGGGCAACCGCCCTACCCATAGGGACAACCTTGTCCCATTGACGCGGCGCGCGTGACTTTGCGGCACAGGATCACTTGACCCTGCCGCGCCTGACCCGTAAACCTCCGCCAGTTTGCGCCTGCGCTGCGCGGGCGATCACGGCAGAGCCCCGACGGGGCCGGCCCACTGGTCGCACCCCGCCTGCCAAGGCCCGCCGCTGCCCCTTCCGAACCGGAGACGCCCATGCCCCAGTCCACCGCCCCCCGCCCCACAGCCTGCCTTGTGCTTGCCGATGGGACGCTGTTCTACGGTCGCGGCTTCGGTGCCACGGGCGAGACGCAGGCCGAACTGTGCTTCAACACAGCCATGACCGGCTATCAGGAGATCATGACCGACCCGTCCTATGCCGGGCAGGTCGTGACCTTCACCTTCCCGCATATCGGCAATGTCGGCGTGAACCCCGAAGACGACGAAACCGCCGATCCCGTCGCCGCCGGCATGGTCGTGAAATGGGACCCGACCGAGCCCAGCAACTGGCGCGCCGCCGAACATCTGACCACATGGCTGGAAAAGCGTGGCCGCATCGCGATCGGTGGCATCGACACCCGCCGCCTGACGCGCGCGATCCGCCAGCAGGGGGCGCCGCATGTGGCGCTGGCCCATAACCCCGATGGCGTGTTCGATATCGAGGCGCTCGTCGCCCGCGCCCGCGCCTTCCCCGGCCTCAAGGGGCTGGATCTGGCCAAGGACGTGACCTGTGCGCAATCCTATCGCTGGGATGAGATGCGTTGGGCATGGCCCCAGGGCTATGCCCGTCAGGAAAACGCCAGGTTCAAGGTCGTGGCGGTCGATTACGGTGCCAAGCGCAATATCCTGCGCTGCCTTGCTTCGGTTGGCTGTGACGTGACCGTCCTGCCCGCGACCGCCACAGCGGATGAGGTGCTGGCCCATAGCCCCGATGGTGTGTTCCTGTCCAACGGCCCCGGCGACCCCGCGGCCACTGGCGCCTATGCCGTGCCGATGATCCAGGGTGTCTTGAAACAGGACATCCCCGTTTTCGGGATCTGCCTTGGTCATCAGATGCTGGCCCTCGCCCTGGGGGCCGAAACGATCAAGATGAACCACGGTCATCACGGCGCGAACCATCCCGTCAAGGACCTCGAGACCGGCAAGGTCGAGATCACCTCGATGAACCACGGGTTCGCGGTGGACAGCCAGACCCTGCCCAAAGGCGTGCTGGAAACCCATGTCTCGCTGTTCGATGGCTCGAACTGCGGCATCCGCCTTGCCGATCGTCCGGTGTTCTCGGTGCAATACCACCCCGAAGCCAGCCCCGGCCCGCAGGACAGCTTCTACCTGTTCGAGCGCTTCGCCGCCCATATGGCCGAACGCGCGGAAAAGGTTGCCGGTTAATCGGCTGTTAAAGCTGCATTAACCAATGCTTGCCATTCTGGTGCCCTTGGGCGCGGAAGATCCTGTCCGCGTGATGATGGACATGGGGATGGCAGATGTTGTTCTGGACCAGCGGCGGGGCGACCCCGTCAACCGCCGTCGCGCTCCGCAACGACCTGCCGCGGGCGCCTCATCGCGCGGCGCCCGTTGCCGTTCCCCCTCGCGACCGGGCCACGCCGGATCTGGCCCGCTATCTGGTTGACCGGAAGCTGATCAGCATCGGACAGATGCTCTCGGCGCGTCGTCAGATGCGTCATGACCGGGCCAGTATCGCCGATATCGCCCTGAACGAAGGATGGCTGACCGCCGAAACCCTTCTGCAGGCCCGCGCCGATTGTTTCGCGCTGCGCCGCGTGAACCTTATGGCCGAACCGCCCGATCCTGAACTGGCCACGATGCTGGAACCTGCAACATGTCTTGGATTGGGCGTGCTGCCTTGGCGCAAACGGGCGGATGGCACCATCCTCATGGCCACCACCCGCCCCGAAACCTTTGCTGCGACCGTCGCAGACCTGCCCGCGCCCCTGCATCTGGCCCGTCCCATTCTGGCCGACCCGACCGATCTGGACGCGGCCGTCGCGCGTCAGTGGCGCGAAGAGATGGCCGCCGCTGCCTTGACCCGCGTGCCCCTGTCCGAAAGCTGCCGCACCTGGGCCGGTCCGACACGGCGCAGCATCGCGCTCCTGACTGCCGCGCTGCTGACGGTGCTGGGTCTGGTGCTGCTCTACCCGCTTGCCATTTTCAGCCTGCTCGTCCTTTGGGCCGGGATGACCCTGCTGGTGGCAGCACTGCACAAGACCGCTGCGGTCGCGGCCTTTCTTACCCGGCGCGAGGTGCAGTCACCGCCCGCAGCGCACCCCCCTCTCACTCTTCCTCCGCAGCGCCCTGTGGTGTCCATCCTCGTGCCGCTCTACCGCGAACCCGAAGTGGCCGACATCCTGATCAAGCGGCTTGAAAAACTGACCTATCCAAAGGCCCTGCTGGACGTGCTTCTGATCCTTGAGGAGAACGACACGGTCACGCGCGACGCGCTGTCCGGTATCGCGCTCCCCCCATGGATCAGGGTGATTCCGGTGCCCGATGGCCGACCGCGCACAAAGCCGCGTGCGATGAACTATGCGCTGGATTTCTGCCGTGGGGACATCGTGGGCATCTTCGACGCCGAAGATGCGCCGGATCCCGATCAGATCGACCGGGTTGCGGCCCGTTTTGCCGATGCGCCTTCCGATCTGGTCTGCCTCCAAGGGGTGCTGGACTATTACAACCCACGCCAGAACTGGCTGGCGCGCTGCTTCACGATTGAATACGCCAGCTGGTTCCGCGTGATGATGCCCGGCATGGCACGGCTGGGCTTTGCCATCCCGCTGGGCGGCACGACGCTGTTCTTCCGCCGCGCGGCCCTTGAAACCCTCGGCGGCTGGGACGCCCATAACGTGACCGAGGATGCCGATCTGGGTTTCCGCCTCGCCCGCCACGGCTATCGGACCGAAATGCTCGCCACCACCACGGCGGAAGAGGCGAACTGCCACCCGTTGCCATGGGTCCGGCAACGCTCACGCTGGCTCAAGGGGTATATGGTCACCTATCTGGTGCATATGCGCAGCCCGCGCCTGCTGCTGCGGCAACTGGGGTTGTGGCGTTTCGTCGGCTATCAGACCCATTTCATCACGGCGCTCTCGCAGTTCCTGCTGGCGCCGGTGCTTTGGTCGTTCTGGCTGGTGCTGTTTGGTCTGCCCCATCCGCTGGACGGGATGCTTTCGCCGCCGATGCTCACCGCAATCGCCAAGCTGTTCCTGACGGTCGAGGTACTGACTGTCGCGACCGGCCTGCTGGCCGTGTCGGGTCCTGCGCATCGGCATCTGCTGTTCTGGGTGCCGACACTGCAATTCTATTTTCCGCTCGGCGTTCTGGCCGCCTACAAGGCCCTGTTCGAGCTGATCTTCGCCCCCTTCTACTGGGACAAGACAACCCACGGCCATTCCTTGCATCCACGCCCGCCCGGACTGGTCCGGCGGCTGATCACTCCACGCTTCTGAGTGTGCCGCTGTCCAGTTTGAGCCGGGTCACGAAGGCCTTGGAGATATGGTCCTTCAGCGCCTGATAAGCCCCCATCTCGTCCCGGTTCTCGATCGCGGTGACAATCGCCGCATGTTCGGCCAAAGCCACCTCGCCACGCCCTTCCGCGGCCAGCGACGTGGTCGCCATCAGCGCCATCGACCGATGCACAAGATCAAGCTGCTGCACCAGATACCGGTTATGCGAGGCCAGATGGATCTGCTTGTGAAACCGCCGGTTTGCCCGCGCCAGCCCCTTGGGATTGCCCAATAGCGCCTGATCCGCCTCGACCATGTCGCGCAGCACCCGCGCCTCCTCGGCGGTGGCATGACGCGCCGCCAGACGCGCCGCCAGCCCCTCCAACTCGGCGCGCACCACGTAAAGCTCGCTCAACTGGTTGTGGTCCAATGAGGCCACGATCAGGCTGCGCCCGTCGCGCGTCAGCAGGGATTGTGTCTCAAGCCGTTGCAAAGCCTCGCGAATCGGGGTGCGCGAGACACCGAACCGCTCGGCCAGCTCGCTTTCCACCAGACGGTCGCCGGGGCGGTAGATGCCGGTGTCGATCGCTTCAAGAATAAGGGTGTAAGCGTCTTTCTGCACCGGTTTGAGGTCCTTCATCCGTGCCGTCTCCTTGTTCATCGCGCCAGACTATCGCCGCCGCGCCCCGTCAGGCAAGGCGCAACTGTTGCAGAGCCCCCGCCTGCGCGATAGCGTCGCGCCATGGCAAAGCAGCATTTCTCTCATGTGACCGGTTGGGTCTTCGATCTGGACAATACGCTCTATCCGCCCGAGGCGCGTCTGTTCGACCAGATCGAGGTGCGGATGACGCAATTCGTGATGGATGCGCTGGGGGTGGATCATGCCCGCGCCAACCACCTGCGCCGCCATTACTGGCACACATACGGCACCACCCTTGCCGGTCTGATGCGCGAGCATGACGTGGATCCGGCCCCCTACCTGACCCATGTCCATGACATCTCGCTGGATCACATTCAGGTGGACCACGACCTAGCCGCCCATATCCGCAGCCTGCCGGGGCGCAAGATCGTCTATACCAACGGCTGCGCCCCCTATGCCGAACGGGTCATCGCGGCGCGTGGGCTCTTGGGTCTGTTCGATGCGGTCTATGGCGTCGAACATGCGGGCTTCCTGCCCAAGCCCGAGGCCGCCGCCTTCACGGCCATCTTCACCGCAGACGGGCTGGATACTTCCTGCGCCGCGATGTTCGAGGACGATCCCCGCAACCTTGCCGCACCGCATGCGATGGGGATGCGGACGGTCCATGTCGCCCCCGATCCGCATGAGGCCGCGCATATCCATCACCATACCAACGACCTGACCGGGTTTCTGGCCAGATTGCTCTGACACCTGCCCTGCTGCGGCACCTCGCCGCGCTGCGGCAATCCGCGCCTTTCATGACAGCGCCAGATGCCTATCTGGAAGGCAGGTCCGTCAGCGGACCCTGCCATGCATCCCGGAAAGGACCCCCCGATGAGCAAGATCGACACCAGCCTTGTGGCCGACACGCAGCTTGACCTGCCCGCCGCCCCTCATACGGCGCAAGCCGAAACGTCGCCCGACAGGATGATCCTGCTGATCACGCTTGTCGGGATCATCCTCTGGGGTCTGTCGGTCGCCGCATTCGGCATCCCCGGCCTTTACATCCCCGCCCTGATCGCTGTCCCGGTGATCTGGACCCTGCTGATCATCATCACGCGCGGATGACGGAATGCCGCTTGGACCTTTGCCATCCCGCGCTCTAAGTAGTGGGCCAGCAGGAGGACCGATCATGCGGCCATTCGATTTCGATATCCTTGTCTCTGGCGGCGGTGTCGCGGGGTTGACGGCAGCAGCCGTGTTCGGCAGCGCGGGGTTCACCGTGCTTTGCGTCGATCCCGCCCCGCCCGTGACTGACCGAGAGGCTGAAGGCGCCGATCTGCGCACCACCGCTTTCCTGCAACCGGCCCAGGCCCTGCTGGATCGCGCGGGCCTGTGGGACCGCCTCGCCCCTTACGCCGCCGACCTTCAGGTCATGCGGATCGTCGATGCGGGCGGGCCCGCCCCGGAACCCCGCCTGACAAAGGATTTCAACGCTGCCGATATCTCGGACCGGCCCTTCGGCTGGAACCTGCCCAACTGGCTCTTGCGCCGCGAAATGGTCGCGCGTCTGGCCGAATTGCCCACCGTCACCTTCCGCCCCGGCACTGGCGTCAGCACCGTCTTCACCCGCCTGACCGAGGCGCGTGTGGGCCTGACCGACGGCACCACCGCCCGTGTGCGTCTGGTCATCGCCGCCGATGGCCGCAGCTCCCCTGTGCGCGAGGCTGTGGGCGTGCCGGTCAAGACCACCCGCTATGGGCAAAAGGCGCTGGCCTTTGCCGTCACGCATGACGCGCCGCACAACAATATCTCGACGGAAATCCACCGCTCCGGCGGCCCGTTCACGCTGGTGCCGCTGCCCGATCACCAGGGTCAGCCTTCATCCGCCGTGGTCTGGATGGAACAGGGGGCCGAGGTGATGCGCCTGGC
>Ga0209347_1002238_pt1 | contig 26377 bp, 25 predicted proteins | sample AutmiccommuBRH23_FD_187382 | JGI IMG/M metagenome (GOLD analysis project Ga0209347, IMG submission 187382) | Deep subsurface microbial communities from Mt. Terri, Switzerland - Autotrophic microbial communities BRH/23 (SPAdes) (version 2) | ecosystem: Environmental > Aquatic > Deep subsurface >...
GCCATCGCTGCGCGCACTCATACGAGGCTCGTTTGACTGATCACTATGCACTCGCAAGGCCTCCTTCGACCCTGCCGTTCGGATAAATCACCCCACCCAGCAAGGCCGGGTTCCGTCGGCGCTTACCCATTTTGGGCGGGCGCTGGAGAAACTCAACATCGAGATCATCTGCGCCCACTCGCCGCAGGCCAAGGGGCGGGTTGAACGCGCCAACGGCACGTTGCAGGATCGTCTGGTCAAGGCGATGAGGCTTGAAGGCATTGCGACCATTGCCGAGGCCAACGCGTTCCTGCCGGGCTATATGGCGCGGTATAATCAGCGCTTTGCCAAGGCGCCGTTTGACCCGCGAGATGTGCACCGTCCTCTCGCCCTGCATGAGGATCTCAAGGCGGCGATGGTCTGGCGTGAGCGGCGTACTGTGACCCGGGCGCTGACGCTGCATTACAACAAGATGCTGATCATCCTCGATCCGACCGAGGTCAGCCGGCCTCTGGCGGGCAAGCGGGTTGATGTATGCGAGTATCCTGACGGCGGGCTGGAGATCCGGTACGGCGATGACGTTCTGCCCTATCGGGTGTTCGACAAGATACGGCAGGTGAACCAGGCGACGATCGTCGAGAACAAGCACCTCGATTCGGCCTTGGCGATGGCGAAACTGATCCAGGAGCAGTTGCCGCCGAAGAGACGCAATCTCAACGAGCCAAGCCGCCGATCGCAAGGCGCGCACATGTTCCCTGACCCGCAGTCGCCACGAGAAGAACCGGTCAAGCGCAAGCGCGGTCGGCCTCCCCTACCCCGGCTCACACCGATCGAAGCGGTTCGGCTCCAGCTGGAGAGCATGTGAGGGGGCCCGCTGCCTTCGCAGCGGGTCCGGGGTCTTCCATCGCCAGAACAGCGCACCAGCGGGGGCTACGCTGCACGAAATGGAGGGGTTCCGCGCAGCCCCCGCTGCATCAGGCAGTGACATCTCTATCTAGCGGAAATAGTGTCTTGTCTAAATTGCAGAGACAAGGATCAGGATGAGCGACACCCCCAACCAGTCCCCCATTGCCCACTTGCTGGCAATCATGGCGCGCCTGCGCGATCCGCAGTCTGGTTGTGCATGGGATCTGGCGCAAAATTTCGCGAGCATCGCTCCCTATACGATCGAAGAAGCATACGAAGTCGCTGATGCAATCACGCGTGGTGACATCAACGATCTCAAGGATGAGCTCGGCGACTTGCTCCTGCAGGTCGTATTTCACGCTCGCATGGCTGAAGAAGCCGGACATTTCGCCTTTGACGATGTCGCCGCCGCGATCAGTGCGAAAATGGAAGTCCGCCACCCGCACATTTTCGGCGACGCCAGCGGGATTATGGACGAAGCACGCTGGGAAGATCTCAAGGCCGAAGAACGCAGCGCTAAGGGTGTCACGAGCGCACTGGACGGCGTGGCACTGGCGCTGCCCGCGCTGATGCGCGCACAAAAGCTTCAGAAGCGCGCCGCACGCACCGGGTTTGACTGGCCCGATCCGTCCGGATCCGAGGCCAAAATTCACGAAGAAATCGAGGAACTAAACACCGCCTCGTCAGAGCAGGACAAGCTTGAAGAAGCCGGCGACCTGCTGTTTGCGGTGGTCAATTTCATCCGCGCCCACGGGATCAGCGCCGAAGATGCGTTGCGCGCGGCCAATGCCAAATTCGAACGCCGATTCCGGGCGATGGAAGCAATTGCCGGTTCGGGCTTCCCCAAATTGTCGCTCGCCGCGCAAGAGGAGTTGTGGCAGCAGGTTAAAAAGGCCGAATAATCAGAATTACTTACTCAGACAGACTGGCAAATTGCCCCAATTCCTTGAGGTTGAGCCGGACAGTGAAGCGCCGCATCGGGCCATCCTCCCCTTCCCCCGCATCCTCTTCAGCCAGAACATCGCCATGCGCGTGGAGCCAGGCGATACGGCGACCGTCATGCAGCGGGAGTATGAACGCGACTTCCCTCGCGCCGCCTGTCAGCAACCGGGCCAATTCAGCCTCAAGCGCCTCCACCCCCTCCCCCGTCACAGCCGACAGGATCACCGCCCCTTGCCCCTCGACCGAGTTGCGCAATTCTTCAATCTGTTCAGCATCTAACAAGTCACACTTGTTCCAAACTTCAAGAATCGGAATGTCGCTGGTGCCAGTGTCCTTATCGATCACTCCAAGATCACCGAGCACGTTTATGACCTGCTTCTTCTGCGCCGCATGGCTGGGGTTGGCCATATCGCGCACATGGCAGATCACATCGGCAGCCGTCACTTCTTCCAACGTGGCGCGAAAAGCCGCCACCAGCTGCGTCGGCAGGTCGGAAATAAAGCCCACGGTGTCGGACAGGATCGCTTTTTCAACACCTGGAAGGCTGATCGCCCGCATTGTCGGGTCGAGCGTGGCGAAGAGCAGGTCTTCGGCCATCACTTCCGCGCCCGTCAACCGATTGAACAGCGTCGATTTGCCCGCATTGGTATAGCCGACCAGCGCAATCACCGGCCACGGTGCCCGGCCGCGCCGATCCCGGTGGAGGGTGCGCGTTTTGCGCACTTGTTCAAGTTCACGGCGCAACCGGCTCATCCGCTGGCGAATCATCCGGCGGTCAGCCTCAATCTGCGTCTCACCCGGCCCGCCAAGAAAGCCAAAGCCGCCGCGCTGGCGTTCAAGGTGAGTCCAGCTGCGCACCAAGCGGCTCTGCTGGTAATCGAGATGGGCAAGCTCAACCTGCAAGCGACCTTCCGCCGTGGCGGCACGCTCCCCGAAAATCTCGAGGATCAGGCCGGTGCGGTCGATCACCTTGCGTTTCAACTTGTCTTCAAGGTTGCGCTGCTGGATCGGGGTGAGAGCGCCGTCCACAATCACCAGATCGGCTTCGTATTGTTCGCACCAAACCGCGATATTCTGCACCTGCCCGGAACCGAACAAGGTGTTGGGCTGCATTTTTCGCACCGGCAGGATCGCCGCATTAGCAATCACCACACCGATCGCAAGCGCCAGCCCTTCTGCCTCGGCCAGACGTTCGGCTGCGTCCAGATCATAGCGCAGCGCGCGGATATCCGGGCACAGCACAAGCGCCCGCGCGCCGCGGGTCACCTCTTCCTGAAGATCGCTATCGAAGCTCAGCCGCCTGCCCCGTTATCATCGTCATCATCATCAACGATGAGATCAACTGGGCCCACGGGCTGGATAGTGGAAACCGCGTGTTTGTAGGCCAGTTGCACCGCGCCATCGCGTTCGAGCAGCATGCAGAACAGGTCATAGGCAGCAATCCGGCCCTGCAACATCACGCCGTTGACCAGGAACATCGTAACCTCGACATGCGCTTCAGCCACCCGGCTGAGGAACACATCTTGCAGCATTCTCTGCTTTTTACCGCCAGATTGGCTCGCGAACTGCGCGGGATCGAGCGATTGGCCGGGCATGATCGTCGAAATGGAGTGCTTGTATACCAACTGCGATTGTCCATCGCGGCGCAGCAGAATCGAGAAATTGTCGAACCAGGTGACAATTCCCTGCAATTTCACACCTTTCACCAGAAACATGGTGACGGGAATCTTGTTCTTGCGCAGCAGATTGAGAAAAGCGTCCTGAAGACTGCCTTGGCGGCCTGCCGATCCGCCGCCTTCATCGCTGCGCGCTTCGCTTGGCGCGGCAGGGCGTGATATTATTCGAGGGGTGAGCGTTCGCCCGCTGGTCATGGTCTTTGCTCCTGTTTTTGGCGGTGCCTTTGCGCTCCGCGATCTTGGGCGTTCGGCCGCATAAAAAAGCGCGACCTGTTGCCATACTGCATAATGGCAACTGCACAGCAAAGCGACAAGGCTTGATTTCGCAGGAGGTTCCGCCGGCTCGCGGTCGTTCAATCGTCCTCGTCGCGCCGGTCAACCATGCCGAGCAGCTTCAGCTTGCGGTGCAAGGCCGAACGTTCCATCCCGATAAAGCTCGCCGTTCTGGAGATATTGCCCGAAAACCGGCGGATCTGGATGGTGAGGTATTCACGTTCAAAGCTTTCGCGCGCCTCGCGCAATGGAACTCCCATGATCGCGGTCAGGCTTTCGCCGGCCAATCCGATCTGGCCGCCGACAATCTCCGGCGGCAGCATGTCGGGTTCCACCACTCCAAGCTTGTCACGCGGAGTCATGATGATCGTTCGTTCGACCACATTGCGCAGTTGGCGAACATTGCCGGGCCAATCATAGGCCTGAAGCGCCGCCATAGCCTCGGTTGAGATATCGGGCGGGACAAGCCCTTGATCGTTCGAATAGCGGGTGAAGAAATGTTCGGCCAAGGCCGGGATGTCTTCACGCCGCTGCGCCAGCGAAGGCAGCGCCACCGGCACCACGTTAAGCCGGTAGAAAAGATCTTCGCGGAACCGCTTTTCGGCCATTTCCACAGCCAGATCGCGCGTGGTCGAAGACACCACCCGCACGTCCACCCCGATCTGACGCGTGCCGCCCACCCGGACAAAGCTCTGATCGGTCAAGACCCGCAATATCCGCGCCTGGGTGGAGAGCGGCATGTCGGCAATTTCATCGAGGTAAAGCGTGCCGCCATCGGCCAGTTCGAGCAGTCCGGGGCGCACCTGCTTTCCGCCCGATTCCTCGCCGAACAATTCCTGTTCGAACCGTTCGGGGGTAATGCGCGCCGAATTGACCAGTACGAACGCCCCGTCGGCACGCGTGCTCCAGGCGTGAAGCAGGCGCGCGGCGACTTCCTTCCCCGCGCCGGGAGGGCCGGAAATCAGCACACGGCTGCCGGTGCTCGCCACCCGCTTCAAAGTCGCGCGCACCGCATTGATGGCTGGCGAATTGCCGGTGAATTCGGCGCTGCCCCAACTGCCTTCGCGCAAACGGCTGTTTTCACGCCGTAGCCGATCAGTCTCGGTCGCGCGTTCAACCAGCAGCAGCAGACGTTCAGCCTCAAACGGCTTTTCGATGAAGTCCATCGCCCCGCGACTGACGGCCGCAACCGCGGTATCGATATTGCCGTGGCCGGAAAAGATAATCACCGGCAGGTTCGGTTCGCGCACCTTGATCGCATCGAGCAGTTCCAGCCCGTCCATCGCACTGCCGTGCAGCCACACATCCAACAGCACGAGGCTGGGGCGGCGTTCATCGATTGCAGCAAGCGCCGCGGTGCTATCGGCAGCGGTGCGGCAGGCATAACCCTCGTCTCCGAGCACGCCAGCCACCAATTCGCGGATATCACGTTCGTCGTCGACGATCAGGATTTCTAGCGCCATGGGCACAGTCCTTTGGCTTGAGATTCGGGTTTCAGTCGGGTCAGCATCATACTGGCCCGCCATCGAGAGGTTGCGGATTGCGGGCAAAGCGCAAGGTGACACGGGTGCCGCCCGCAGGCGTGCTGGCGAAGCTCATGTCACCTTCATGTTCGTCGACGATCTTGTTGACGATGGCGAGTCCTAACCCTGTGCCTTTTTCGCGGGTGGTCATATAGGGTTCGGTGATGCGTTCGCGGTCGTTAGGCAGGCCTATGCCATTGTCTTCGATAGTGATGGCGATCGCATCACCGGCATCGCGCATCGTTACCGCGATTTCGCCAGCATAGAGGCCAAGCGCTTCAGCCGCGCGCGCCTCGACCGCCTCGACCGCATTTTTGAGCACATTGGTCATCGCCTGACCGAACTGGTGCCGATCACACCGCAGTTCACGATCGGCAAGTTCTGTAGATGTGACGCTGAAGGCAATGCCCGAATGCGCAACTTCCTGCAGAAACACCGCCTGACGCACCAGATCAAGCGCATCTTCATCGCGGAACACAGGTTTGGGCAGGCGGGCAAATGACGAGAATTCATCCACCATCTTGCGCAAATCGCCGACCTGCCGGACAATCGTGTTGGTGAGTTCATCGAACAGGTCGCGGTCTTCATCACCCACCTGCGTGCGATACCGCCGCTTGAGCCGTTCGGTGGCCAGCTGAATGGGTGTTAGCGGGTTTTTGATCTCATGCGCGATCCGGCGGGCAACATCCGACCACGCCGCCTGCCGTTGATCAAGCAGCTGCCGGGTAATATCCTCGAACGTGATAACATGCCCGCTGGTGCCCGGCGCAACCGTAACCGCAAGTGTCAGCAATTCGGTTCCCTTGGCATGGGTGATGATCGCCCGTTCTTTTCCATCCGCAATCATGCGGTTCAATTCGGGCGCCAGCGCATCGAGCGATTGCCCGATCATGCTGGTGCCATCGCCGCTTGGAATGCTCCCTTGCGGGGCCAGTAGCGTCTGCGCCGACGAATTCATCAACGTCACGCGTGTTTTGTCATCGACCGATATCACGCCTGCCGTGACCGATTCCAGCACCGCTTCGGTAAAGGCGCGGCGATCATCGATCTGGCGGTTGGCGCTGACCAGCGCCTGCGTCTGCTTATCAAGCTGCGCGGTCATGCGGTTGAATGCGCGGTTCAATAGGCCAATCTCATCCGCTCCCGTGCGTCCTTCCAGGCGCAGCGCAAAATTACCTTGCCCAACCTTGCGGGCGGCAGCCACAAGATCGGTGAGCGGTTCCACCTGCCGATCGGCAAAGCGCAGCGCGAACCAGATCGCCACCCCGACCAACAGCAGGCTGACCGTTACCAACGCAATGTTGAAGCGCAGTTGCAAGGTTCGTGCGCTGCTTGTCAGCCGACCATAGGCGGTCACAATCGACTGCGCACGCGCCCAGGAATTGAACATCTTTTCTTCGGTGGTGCGGGCATTGTAGAGGAAAACCCCGCTATCGGGGTCAATCGCCACCAATGCCTCGATCCGTTCAGGGCTGCCAGCGACAACGGCAAACTCGCCTTGGTCAAGCCGGGGCAAGGCTGCGCGGCTGAATTCAAGCGGGCTGTTGTCTTCGGTCAGATTGAGAATGGCAGCCGTGCGCAAGCTGCCGTCTGGCATCCGCTGGAGAACCGCGCTCTCGGAGATTTCGCGTGCCTGCGCCTGATAGGCGTAAAAATCCGGGAAGTCCGGATCGGTAATCGGCACCCGCACAAGGATGTCGCGCATGTCGGTCGCCATCGTGATGGTGTTCTGTTCGACGTCGCGCTGATTGGCATCGTAGTAATTCTGCGCCAGCGCGTTGGCATTTTCCATCAACCCGCGCGAATCGTCGGAGAACCAGAAATCGACCCCGGTCTGGAACAGGAACGCGGCGAATCCTGCCACCAGCAAAGTGGGTAGCGCAGCCACCATCGAGAAGAAGAATACGAGCCGGACGTGCAATCGCGCAGTGCTCCCCGCAGCGCGCCGCAGCGCCAATCGTCGGCCGATCAGCACCAGCAGCGCCATCGCGGGCACAAGTGTAGCCATCAGCAAGACCGAAACCTGCATGGTTGGCAGAAAACCATCCGACGCAGCGGTGCGATTGAACGCGAAATAGGTCGCGATCACTGACCCTACCAAGGCCGCGATGGAGACGAGTTCGAGCCACAGAAACACGTTGGCCCGGCGCGCAGCGATCACAAACCGACGCCACCAGCGGGGCGGCTGCCAGTGCGTCAGGCCTAATGTGCGCGGTGAGGGATCATCCATCGTTGCTCACTTACAACAATGGTGTGGCAAATATGCAAGATCATTCTGACAAACCGCTATTCAGGCACGATTTCAGTGCGTCGAAAAGCGATCCGGCTCCAGCCCCAACTCGCCAATCCGCTTGCGCAAGGTGTTGCGGTTGATGCCGAGCAGTTGAGCGGCGCGCAGCTGATTACCGCCAGTGCGGCCCAACGCATATTCGATCAGCGGCTTTTCAAACGCCGCCAACGCGCGGTGATATAGCGTGCCGGGCGGCGGAGACTCGTCAGTCAGCCACTGCGCCAGAGCAGCGGAAAACCCACCCGTTCCGCCAGTTGCCGCCGGGTTCGGAGCCGGAATTTCCTGACCTATAATGTCGCTGACGCTGCTCGCATCTATCCGATCTTCGCGCGCCATCAGGGCGAGGCGGTACACCACATTGCGCAGTTCGCGCACATTGCCGCGCCAGTTCCGCACTTCGAGTTGCGCCATCGCTTCGGGTGTCATCTGACGTCGCGGCAAGCCATCTTCGGCGGCCAGCGTCAGGAAATGCTGCGCCAGCGCGGCAATATCCTCGCGCCGTTCGCGCAGCGGCGGCAATTCGATCGGCACGACGTTGAGGCGATAGAACAAATCCTCGCGGAACGTCCCCGCCGCAATCATCGGGGCCAAATCGCGGTTGGTGGCAGCGATAATGCGGACGTTGACCGCAATTTCCTGCCGCCCGCCAACACGCCGGATGCGCCCCGATTGCAGCGCGCGCAGCAGCCGGGTTTGGGCTTCGGCCGGCATATCGCCGATTTCGTCAAGGAACAGCGTGCCGCCATTGGCCTGTTCAAACTTTCCGATTGCCTGCGCTATGGCGCCGGTGAACGCGCCCTTTTCGTGGCCGAACAGCTCGCTTTCAACCAGATCGGCAGGGATCGCAGCAGTATTGACCGCCACGAACGGCCCGGTGCGGCGGTTGCCGAGTTGATGGATCGCTTCGGCTACCAGTTCTTTGCCGGTGCCGCTTTCGCCTGTAATCAGCACGGTGAGATCATTGCGCAGCACGCGGGTGATCATGCGATAGACGCCCTGCATCGCCGGGCTGCGGCCGACCAGCGGCATCCCATCACCTTCGCCGCCGGGCAACGTATCTTCACTCATATCCGCAGCCGGCGCGCGCGCGCCGGCCGCCTGCCGCACCGCGTGAACCAGTTCATCAAGATCAAACGGCTTGGGGAAATATTCGAACGCGTCGCTTTCACTCGCGCGCACCGCCGTATCGAGCGTGTTCTGCGCCGACAGCACGATGATCGGCATATCCGGCGCAGTTCGGCGCACGGCAGAAAGGCTTGCCAGCCCGTCTCCGTCTTCGAGGATGACATCGGTCAACATGACAGCGAATGTGTGCCCGTCCAGCAACCGGTCACGCGCGGCGATGCTGCTACATTGCGCGATGGCAAAGCCTTCGTCTTCCAGGGCGGCGGTAATGACTGTCGCGATGGCGGCGTCATCCTCCACCAGCAGGATCATATCGGACGGGAGATGGGCCATGGTCTATGCTGTTTCCTGCGCCTGCGGCAAATGCAGCCGGAAATGGGTGAGGCCTGCGCGGGCATCGCGTTCGTGACTGACATTGCCGCCCATGTCGCGCATCAGCTTACGCACCAGCGCCAGGCCTAGCCCCTGCCCCGAAGGTTTAGACGAAACGAAAGGTTCAAACACATGGTCGCGCAAAGCGGGATCAATGCCGGGGCCATTATCGCTGATGGTGATTTCAATCGGCAAAGTCACGGCGCGGCCATGCCGAACCGCACTGAACGCAAACCCGCTGACGAACCGCGTCTGAACCGTGACAGCCGCCGCTTCGCCTGTGCCCAGTGCGGCATCGCGGGCATTGGAAATCAGGTTGATCAGCACCTGTTCAAGCGCATCACGGTTGACCAGCACTGGCGGCAGCGAGGGATCAAACGCCTCATGGATTTCAAACGCGGCATGATTTCCGCTGGCCGCGCGCATAGTCGCCACCGCTGCGCGGATCGCCTCGTGCGGGTTGCAGGCATCGACCGGGCCGGTGCGGGTGCTGCCAAGCTGCTGCATTCGGTCGATCAACCGGGCGATCCGGTCGACCTCTCCGGTGATCATCCGTGCAAGTTTCTTGTCAGCATCGGGCAGCTTGCGTTCAACCAATTGCCCTGCCCCCCGGATCGCGGCGAGCGGGTTCTTGATTTCATGCGCCAACACAGCAGGAGCGCCCAGAATTGCCTCGGCATCGGATGAATGGGCTGCGTCATCATGCCCAATCTGCGACAGGGTCACGACCCGCCAACCGGGAAACCCGCCAAGCGGCGATGCGGTAAGGTTGATCCTGGTTTCGCCTTGGCCAACCCGGATTACCAGATCACGCGCGACCAAAGCATCATCACTTGATCTAAGCCTTGCTTCGACGCGGGGATCGAGCGGGCCGATCCGGTCGATCAGACGGGTGCCAATCAGGCGGTTGGCACTGGTGCCCAGCAAGGCTTCGGCGGCGTGATTGGCCTCAACAATGCGGCCCTGATCATCGATTAGCAGCAGCGCAAAAATCAACCCGGAAAGCTGCGCGCGGGCATCGGGCGCGATATCGGCTCCTTGCTCCCTGCTGCGTATCGCCACCACTCAGGCCGCCTGTTGCATCAGAAACGGCGCATAAAAGCGTTCAATCTCGCCCAGCACCTGATCCGCATCGTCGATGAAGTTGGCCTTGTTGCGGAAATCGGCTGAGCCATGCAGGCCTTTGGTGTACCAGCCCAGATGCTTGCGCGCCATCTTGACCCCGGTGACCTGCCCGTAGTGATCGAGCATCCGGCGGTAATGTTCCACTACCAGCGCGTATTGCTCGTCAATCCCCGGTGCGGGCCGCGCCTCACCGGTGCGCCACCAGTGCATGACCTGCCCCAGCAGCCACGGCCTGCCATAGGCCCCGCGACCGATCATCACCCCATCCGCGCCCGATTGACCCAGCGCATTGGCCGCGTCTTCTATCGAGCAGATGTCGCCGTTGACGATAACCGGAATGTTCACCGCATCCTTGACCTTGCGAACGAACGCCCAGTCGGCGCTGCCTTTGTACATCTGATTGCGGGTGCGCCCGTGGACGGTGACCATCTGCACGCCGATACCCTCGGCCATGCGGGCAAGTTCAGGCGCGTTGAGGCTATCGTGGCACCAGCCCATCCGCATCTTGACCGTCACCGGCACCTTCACCGCTTTCACCGTCGCTTCCATCAGCCGCACCGCCAGCGGCACTTCGCGCATCAACGCGCTGCCCGCCAGCTGGCCGACAACCTTGCGCACCGGGCAGCCGAAATTGATGTCGATAATCGCCGCGCCATTGCCTTCCTGAAGCTTGGCCGCCTCCGCCATGCTGGCAGGATCGCAGCCAACCAGCTGCATCGACACCGGTTCTTCAATCCGGTCCCACGCGGTTTTCTGCAAGGATTGGCGAGTTTCGCGGATCGCCGCCTCGCTCGCGATCATTTCGGTGACGTTTAGGCCCGACCCGTAACGCCGCACCAGCGTGCGAAACGGCATGTCGGTCACCCCGGTCATCGGCGCGAGCACCACCGGATCGGCAACCGTAACCGGGCCGATGGCAAGCGGCCTGATCGCCGGATGGGTGGGAAGCATGGTCATGGTGGATGTGTGCCTAATAATTGGGCAGGCGCATAGTGGATTGCCGAAAGCCCGTCCAGACCTTAAGCGACTGCGGCGATGGCAAGCTTGCCCCCCCTTCCCCCCTTTGCAGCAATCGTGGTCGCCGCGGGCAAAGGCCTGCGCGTGGGCGGCGATACGCCGAAACAGTTCAGGATATGGCGCGGAAAGCCGCTGCTGCGCCACTCGGTTGAAGCGCTGCGGTCAGCGGGGGCCGATCCGCTGGTGGTGGTGATTGCTGCTGATGCGCAGGCCGATGCGGCTGAGGCGCTTGGCGGCGTCGTTGGTGTTCAGTTCGTCACCGGCGGCGCGACCAGGCAGGATTCGGTGCGTAATGGGCTTGAGGCACTGGCCGACGCAGCGCCGCAGCGGGTGCTGATCCATGATGCTGCCCGGCCCGATTTGCCAGGCGAAGTGATGGCGCGTCTGCTTGCCGCGCTGGATAATCACCCCGGCGCAATTCTGGTGTTGCCGGTGGTCGATAGTCTCGCAGTGGCGGGCGATAGCGGGCTGATGGCTGGCAAGGCGGAGCGCGAAAGCCTGCGCCGCGTCCAGACCCCGCAGGCGTTCCGGTTCGCCGATATTCTCGCCGCGCACCGTATCTGGACGGGCGCAACCAATGCGGGCGATGATGCGCAGGTGCTGACAGACAGCAGCGGTTCAGTTGCGTTGGTCGATGGAGACGAGCGCCTCAGGAAAATCACCTTCGCGGAGGATTTCGTGGATACCGATGCAACTCCCGCATTTCGCATTGGTCAGGGTTATGACGTTCACCGGCTGCAGGTTGGCGAGGAACTGTGGCTGTGCGGGGTGCAGATACCCCATGACAAGGGGCTGTCCGGCCATTCCGATGCCGATGTTGCGCTCCACGCGATTACCGATGCCGTGCTTGGAGCGATTGGCGCGGGCGATATCGGCACGCACTTCCCCCCGAGCGACCCGCAATGGGCCGGCGCCCGTTCGGCGCGCTTTCTTGAACACGCAGTCAGCCTTGCGCGCGATGGTGGCTACAAAATAGGCAATGTCGATCTCACATTGATTTGTGAAGCGCCCAAAATTGGCCCGCATCGCACCGCCATGCGCAGCGCCGTCGCCCAGATTATGGGCACGCCCGAAAGTGCCGTCAGTATCAAGGCGACCACCACAGAAAGGCTCGGCTTCACCGGACGCGGCGAGGGAATTGCCGCGCAAGCCATTGTTCTTATGATTCTTGCTTGAGAAGGAGTTGTTCCATGCCCCGTCACATTCTTGCCCCTGCCCTTGCATTCGCGGCGCTCGCCTCTGCACAGACTGCCCACGCCCAGCAGCAGGGCTGCGTCGCTCCGGCTGATCTTGGCGATGCCGTGGTTTACGCCATGCCGATCGCCTTTGACGCGGCCCGCAATGCCTGCGCCAACCGCCTGTCGCGCGATGGCTTCATGGCAAAAGGCGGTGAGGCGTTCATCGCCAATTTCCGTTCGCAGCAGAACGCCGCCTGGCCCGGCGCGTTTCGATTGCTCAAGACCTTCATGGCTGACGAAAGCAAGGCAGGCAGCGATGTAGACATCAACGTCTTGGTCGCGGCCCTACCCGAAGAATCGCTGCGTCCGTTTGTCGATGGCATGGTCGGCCAGATGATCGCGCAGGAAATCAAAGGCGATAGCTGCGGCAAGATTGAACGCGGACTTGAACTCATCAGCCCATTGCCGACGGAGAATGTCGGCGGGCTGTTTGCGTTTATTGCCGAAATGGCCGAGTTGAAGAAACCGCCGATCTGCGCGGTCACTCCCTCACAGACGAAGAAGTAAACCAATGCCCCTAACGCTGTTGCCCGATGATATCACCGCGCTTGCCGCCAGGGTTGTGGCTGAAAACGCCGCCGCCGGGCGCACGGTGGCGATCGCGGAAAGCTGCACTGGCGGGTTAGTGGCCGGAGCCTTGACTGAAATCGCTGGCTCCTCCGCTGTGCTGGATCGCGGCTTTGTGACCTATTCCAACGAAGCCAAGATGGAGATGCTCGGCGTTGCCAGCGACATCATCGAAACCTTTGGCGCAGTGTCAGTGGCGTGCGTCTGGGCGATGGCCAAAGGTGTGCTCGAACGATCAAACGCAGATGTGGCGGTTGCGGTCAGCGGCGTGGCCGGGCCGGGCGGCGGAACCTTGCACAAGCCGGTCGGCACTGTCGTATTCGCCCGCGTGATCCGCGATGCTGATGGCGAACCCGATGGTGAGCTTAAGTTCTTCGAAGGCGGCGAAGGCCCCGATGGCCGCGCCACCATTCGCCATCAGGCCACGCTTTGCGCGCTAGAATTGTTGTTGCCGTAAAGCTGCGCGGCGCGATCCTCGAACGCTTCGACCATCTTGCGGAACGCGCGGTCGAAATATTGCCCGGCAATTTTTTCGAACAGGCGGTTTTTGAAGGTGAATTCGACGAGGAAATCGATTTCGCAGGTGCGATCGTCCACCGCACGGAACGTCCAGACATTGTCGAGATCGCTTAGCGGGCCATCGACATAATGCACCGCAATCTTGTGGGGCCGATCCTTGGCTACGCGCGACGTGAAGGTTTCCCGAAGCGATTTGAACCCCACCACCATATCGGCAACCAATTCGGTTTCGGTATTCGATCGCACCCGCGTCGCAATTACCCACGGCAGAAATTCGCCATAGCGGCCAACATCTGCGACCAGATCGAACATCTGCTGCGCGCTATATGGCAGCCGCCGCGTTTCACGAATGCCCGGCATTACGCCCCGGCTTTCGCAGCAGCCCGCACCAGCTTTTCTTCTCGTGCGGTGCGCATTACCGCGAAATCATCGCCCGCATGATAGCTTGAACGGGTAAGTGGGCTTGATGCGACTTGCAGGAACCCCTTGGCCCGCGCAATCGCGCCGTAAGCGGCGAAGGCCTTGGGTGTGACGAATTCCTCGACATTGGCGTGCTTGGGTGTGGGCTGGAGATATTGGCCCATGGTGATGAAATCGACTTCGGCTGAACGCATATCATCCATCACCTGATGCACTTCGAGCCGCTGTTCGCCCAGCCCCAACATAATCCCCGATTTGGTGAAGATCAGCGGGTTGTGCGCCTTCACCTCTTCCAGCAACCGCAGCGATGCATAATAGCGCGCGCCTGGCCGGATGGTCGGATAGAGACGTGGCACCGTTTCGAGGTTGTGGTTGTAAACATCTGGTCCCGCTTCACAAATAGCCTCAACCGCGCGGCGCATTTTACCGCGGAAATCCGGTGTAAGGATTTCAATGGTGGTGTTGGGCGTATTGCGGCGCAGCGCTTCGATCACCTTGACGAACTGTGACGCGCCGCCATCGGGCAGATCATCGCGGTCCACCGAGGTGATAACGATATGTTCCAGCCCCATCTTGGCGGCAGCGATGGCCGTGTTTTCCGGCTCCATCGGATCGACCGCGCGCGGCATGCCGGTCTTGACGTTACAAAACGCGCAGGCCCGCGTGCAAACATCGCCCAAAATCATCACGGTGGCGTGCTTTTTCGTCCAGCACTCACCGATATTGGGGCAGGCGGCTTCCTCGCACACGGTGTTGAGGTTCAGTTCACGCATCAGCCGCCGGGTTTCGTGATACCCCTCACTCACCGGAGCGCGAACGCGGATCCAGTCAGGCTTTCGCTGACGTGCGGGGCGATCGGATGGCTGGTCGGGCTGCGGCTGGCTGGAGAGATCGTTCATGCCCTGCCATTTAGGAGCGCGAACCGAGTCCCGCAAGCAGGCGCTGGTACATCGGACAAATACGCAGCTTGTCGATCAGCATCAGTCGCTGCATATCGGAGTTATGGCCCATTCAACGCTAAAGAACATCGCCCTGCTCATCGATGCGGACAATACAACGCCCGAAGGGATCGGCCCGGTGCTGACCGTGATGGCCGAACTGGGGCAGGTCAATATCCGCCGTGCCTATGGCAATTTTGCCAAGGACAACCTGTCCCGCTGGGGCGAAATCAGCAACAAGTTCGGCATCCGCCCGCAACAGCAGTTTGACGTGTCGAAGGGCAAAAATGCGACCGATATGGCGATGACGATCGATGCGATCGACCTGCTGTATCAGGGCAAGGTTGACGGGTTCGGGCTGATGACTTCTGACAGCGACTTCACCCCGCTTGTCACGCGGTTGCGGCAGGACGGCATTATCGTTTATGGCTTTGGTGAGGAAAAGACGCCGCAGGCATTCAAATCGGTTTGCACCCGCTTCATCGAGATCAAGCAATTGATCGCCAGCTACGCCGCGGACAAGCCGGGAGCAAAGACTGACACCGCAGCCCGCGCTGCCGCGGACAGCAGTAGCGCTGTCGATGACGAATTGCTTGAGCTTATCACCGCTGCCTATTCCGAATCCAAACGCGATGACGAAGGCTATGCGCTGTTGCAACAGGTGGGGCAGATCGCCGGAAACCGCTCCAGTTTCGATGTGCGCAATTACGGGTTCAAACGATTGTCCGACCTGTTTGCCTCGCTCGGCAATTTCAAGCTTGAACGGCGGGCCGACGGGCAGGTTTACGTCAAACGGCTGCGCTGATCGCCCCCCACTGTCGCTGCATACGAAAAGAGCGCCGGATTCGTCATCCGGCGCTCAGTTCTAGGTCAGGGAGTGTTACCTGAGTGGTCAGATGACCGTGGCCGGGGTCTCTATTGCCACGCTGCCTTCAGTCGCAACATCTTGGGGTGCGGCGGAATCTTTCAACAGCTGCGCCGCATAGGCCCCCCAAAGTCTGGCGACAGGAATGCGCACGCCTTCCACCTTGGCAAGGTTTTGGCTGGCAGCAGCCGCATCACCCATCGCAATCTGGGCAATGCCGAGCCGCGTCAGTGCGAGATTGCGGTCAACGCCGGGGAGCGAAAGGCTCTTTTCATAAAACCGCACCGCCTTGGCATATTCACCATAGTTCAGGAACGCATCGCCCGCTGCCAACACCGTCCGCATCTGTGCCGACGCCGCGCCGGCATCACGTTCGAGCGCGGGCAGATCGGCCCGGTCAGCGGCAATGCGTCCAGATGCGATCCGGTACTGTTCGTCAACAAAGGTATCCGAACCTTTGGGGATGATGCCGCTTGAATAAGCGCTATCGATCAGTTCCTTGACCTCCAGCGGCAGGCGACGGGGATCAGCGGCTTCGATGTAATAGATATAATCGTTCTTTTCCGTGAGCGTTCCCACCTTCCGGCCAAGCCGCAGCAGGTCAAGCAGCACCTGCGGATCAAAATCGTTGAGATTGCGGGTGAGGTTTACCCCGTCACGCCAATTTTCCGCCGTCGGATAATCGCCCACCCAGTCTGAAACGAAGTCATAGACCTGTGGCACGACTTCGTTGGTGTACGCGATCGCTACCCCGCGCTTATACCACCGCTCATCGACAGGCAGCGCCTGTTCCTTGCGCTGGGCAATCGCCGAGCTGAGATAGGCCAAGCCTTCAGAATGACGGTCTTCGCTGAAATAGGTTTCAGCCATGTTCATCTGCAAATCAGCCATGCTGACGTTTGCGCTGGTATAGTTGAGATCAATGGCGCGCTGCAAATAGGTGCGCGCCTTTTCGTGCTGGTTCAAATTGGAAGCGATCTGAAACGCGACCAGATTAAAGCGGCCCTGTTCTTCAGGCTGGATATTGCCGCTGGCCAGCATCATTTCAACGCCCTGCAACTGCATCGGCAGATCCTTGCCGAGAATTGCGGCGTTGAAGATCATTCCGCCCAGAGCCTGTTGTTCTTCGGGCGAGACCGCCAATGGTGTCATCGCGAGCATCCGCGGCTTAAGCTCGTCAAAATTTGCGTCAGGCGCTTTGAGTGCTTCATCAAGCGGCTGATAGGATGCAACAAATTCTCTGGAATAGGCCGCTTTCGGCGCTTCCTTCTTTTTGTCGGCTTTCTTGGCCCGTTGCGCATGGGCCGCATCGGTGAAGCCCGGCACAGCCAACAGCGCGGTACCGCTGGCAAGTGCGAGTGCGAGCGCGAATTGCCGGGCAAGGCCGGTCGAACGACCGTTGGGCGAAGACAAAGTGGTCACAGCATCCTCCTATTGTAAGGCAGCATTGCACCGATTTGACCAAAGGTGCCGCCTGAATCTCCTACGCAGCCTTTGGACGGCTCACGCCAGATTTGCAATTCCCGCTAGGCAGTCCGTGCTGAACGGCCTTTGAATGGTGGCATCTGCTCCCGTTCAGTCGGTTGCAAATGTGGAAAAATGCGCGCTGTTCGCGCTGTATTCGTCTCCGAAGGTGGCGAAAGCGCGGGCGCAGGCTTAGATAGAGGCTATTGCATGGCCCTGCGTGGTCATTGCCGCCACAGCGGCTCCCGAATGCGTCCAGAAGAACACCAACAGAAACGGCACCACCCTTGAGCGACGACAGCGAAATCCTCGATTCCCCCGTTCCTTCCCCGATGGGGGGTTTTGAACGCATCGATATCGTCGATGAAATGAAATCGAGCTATCTCGATTACGCGATGAGCGTGATCGTCAGCCGCGCGCTGCCCGATGTGCGCGACGGGTTGAAGCCGGTGCACCGCCGCATCCTGTTCGCCAGTCAGGAAGGCGGCTTCGTCGCGGGCAAGCCTTACCGCAAGAGCGCCAAGATCGTTGGCGACGTGATGGGCAATTACCACCCGCACGGCGATAGCGCGATTTACGATGCGCTCGCCCGGATGACGCAGCCGTGGTCGATGCGGGTGCCGCTGATCGACGGGCAGGGCAATTTCGGCTCGATGGACCCCGACCCGCCAGCCTCAATGCGCTATACCGAGGCGCGGCTGGCGCGGGTGGCGAACAGCCTGCTCGATGATCTCGACAAGGATACCGTCGATTTTGTCGAAAACTACGACGGCAGCCGCAAGGAGCCGAGCGTTCTGCCGGCGCGTTTCCCCAATCTGCTGGTCAACGGCGCGGGCGGCATCGCGGTTGGCATGGCGACCAATGTGCCGCCGCACAACCTTGGCGAAGTGATCGACGCCTGCTTTGCCTATATGGACAATCCGGCGATCACGTCCGAAGAGCTGATCGCCTATATCCCCGGCCCCGATTTCCCCACCGCGCCGTTGATCCTAGGCACCCACGGCGCACGCTCGGCCTATACCACCGGGCGCGGGTCGATCCTGATGCGCTGTCGCCACGAGATTGAAACCGGGCGCAATGACCGGCAGAGCATCGTATTCACCTCGATCCCGTTTCAGGTCGGCAAGAACAGCCTTGTCGAGAAAATCGCCGAGGCGGCCAAGGACAAGCGGATCGAAGGGGTTGTCGATATCCGCGACGAATCCTCGCGTGAAGGCGTGCGGGTGGTGGTCGACCTCAAACGCGATGCGACACCCGATGTGGTGCTCAATCAGATCTGGCGGCACACGCCGGCGCAATCATCTTTCCCCGCCAATATGCTGGCCATCCGCGGGGGGCGGCCCGAAACGCTGATGCTGCGCGATTTTATCGCGACTTTCATCACCTTCCGCGAGGAAGTGATTACCCGGCGCACCAAATATGAACTCGCCAAGGCGCGTGAGCGGGCGCATCTGTTGCTGGGTCTGGTGGTTGCGGTTTCCAACCTTGACGAAGTGGTGGCGATGATCCGCAGCGCGCCCAACCCCGCCGCAGCGCGCGCGCGCTTGCTGGCAAAGGAATGGCCGATTGGCGATATCGCGCAATATATCCGGCTGGTCGAAGCGATTGAGCCTGACGCCGATCAGGCAGGCGGCACCTATTGCCTGTCCGAACGGCAGGTGAAGGCGATCCTCGAACTGCGCCTGCACCGCCTGACCGCGCTGGGCCGCGACGAAATCGGTGATGAATTGAAGGGCCTGGCGCTGTCGATCGAGGGATATCTTGCGATCCTTGGCGACCGGGTAAAACTTTACGCCGTGATGCGCGAAGAACTGGCGGAAATCCGCGCCACCTACGCCACCCCGCGCCTGTCGGAAATCGCGCCCGCTTGGGATGGTTTGGAAGATGAAGACCTGATCGAGCGTGAGGAGATGGTCGTCACCGTCACCCATGATGGCTATATCAAACGCACCACGCTCAACACTTTCCGGGCGCAGGCGCGCGGCGGCAAGGGCCGCAGCGGCATGGCGACCAAGGATGAAGACGCGGTGGTGGAACTGTTCGTCACCAGCACCCACAATCCCGTGCTGTTCTTCACCAATACCGGGCGCGTGTACCGCATGAAAGTGTGGAAGCTGCCCGAAGGTGGGCCGCAGACCAAGGGCCGCCCGATGGTCAACCTGCTCCCCTTGGGCGAGGATGAGCGTGTCACCAACGTTCTGCCGCTGCCGGAGGATGAGGCATCGTGGGCCAATCTCAACATCGTGTTCGCCACAGAGCGAGGCATGGTGCGGCGCAATTCGATGGACGCCTTCACCAATGTGCCGACCGCGGGCAAATACGCGATGGGCTTTGTCGAAGGATCGGGTGATCGGCTGATCGGGGTGCAATTGCTCACCGAAGACCAGCAGATTTTCCTCGCCAGTGATAGCGGCAAGGCGATCCGTTTTTCCGCGACCGATGCGCGCGAAACCAAAAGCCGCACCGGCATTGGCGTGCGCGGCATGGCCTTGAAAGGCGGCGCCAAGGTGGTGAGCATGGCGGTGCTCGATCCGCTGACCGCCGATATGGAGACGCGCGAGGCCTATTTGCGCGCCGCCGCGTGGAAAAACAACGATGCGACCCCCTCCCTGCCCGCCGAGCAAATGACGGCAATGGCGGAAGGGGAAGAGTTCATCCTCACCCTCACCGCCAATGGTTATGGCAAGATTTCCTCAGCCTACGAATATCGCACCACCTCACGCGGTGGTCAGGGGATCACCAATATCGGCACGCCTGAAAGCAATCCGGAACGCAATGGCCCCGTAGTGGCGAGTTTTCCGGTGCGCCACGGTTCGCAGCTGATGCTGGTCACCGATCAGGCCAAACTGATCCGGCTTGGCATTGATCTGCGCCATCTGGTCGAAGACGGGTTTGAAAACCTCAAGGGCTTTTCGATCAGTGGGCGCAGTTCGTCGGGCGTCCGCATCTTCGATGTGGCCAAGGGTGAACATATCGTTGGCGCTGCGTTGATTGACGAGAGCGCAGAACCGGAAAACCCTGCAGAAGAAGCCATCGCCGCCGAAATGTCGAGCGAGAGTGAGCCGCCCGCAACCTGACGGGCTGCTCGCCGCGAAGGCCCACAAGGTTGAACAGGCCGTGCTTTTATCTCACGGGCTGTTCACCGCGCAGGCATTGCACGATCCCGGTCGCGATCATCACCTGCCCGGCGTAATAGGTCGGCCAGATCAGCAAATCGGGCAACACGCCCATGTCGAACTGGCCGAGCCGCGAAAAAATCAGCCAGTCGCTGATAACAAACAGCACCGCGCCCATCCCGACCCGGTAGCGCGGGAAACGGCTGCTCCACGCCGCCGCCGCCATTGCGCCTAGAAAGGCCGCATAGATCGCGACAAAAGCTATCCCGCTGAGGAAATAGCTCACCAACGGGGTGGCGATCAGCAAGGTCAGGCCTAGCATCCGCTGGCTTGGTGAAGGCCGCGCTCGCAGGTTGCGCAGGTAAAGCGCCACAGCAACACAATGGGAAACGGCGAAGAACGCGCCGCCCGCGATCAGGTCAAGCTCTATCGCCATGTCGCCCGCCGCCGCCAGCACCAGCGCCAGCACCAGCAATGCGCCATCAAGCCCGCGTCGGTCATGCGGCATCCGCACAAATGCATAGATCGCAAGCAGGCCAACCGCAGCGCCTTTGACAAGGATTCCCCACGTCCCCTCACCCACCGGATTATCGCGCAGGAAATAGAACGCGGTCGCCGCCGCGATGCTCGCCAACAGCCACGGCCTGTGTTCGATCAGCGCCTGTTTCGCCATTCTCGCCCTTCCCCTGTCCCGATCCTGCCAGTTTGACTTGCAGGCGCGCTATCACGCAATTACCTGCACTGCCATGAGCGCGATACCAGCAAATCACGATGTGCACATTATCGGCGGCGGGCTCGCGGGAAGCGAGGCGGCGTGGCAGCTGGCGCAGCGCGGGTTCAAGGTGCGCCTGTCAGAGATGCGCGGCAGCGGCGAGACGACGCCCGCGCATCAGACCGATGGGCTGGCCGAAATGGTATGCTCCAATTCGTTCCGCTCTGACGACGATGAAAAGAACGCGGTTGGCCTGCTGCACCATGAAATGCGCGCGCTGGACAGCCTGATCATGCGCGCCGGCCATATCGCGCGGGTGCCTGCGGGCAGCGCGATGGCAGTGGATCGCGACGTGTTCTCGGCCGAAGTTGAAAAAGCTCTGCAAGAACACCCCAATGTCACCATCCTGCGTGAGCGGGTGGATGCCCTCCCCGCCAGCGGCCTTGCCATCGTCGCCACGGGGCCGCTGACTGCCGAGGCGCTTGCCATGAGCATCGTGCAGGCGACGGGCAGCGAGCGGCTCGCCTTTTTCGACGCCATCGCCCCGATCATCCACCATGATAGCATCGACATGAGCAAATGCTGGATTCAGTCGCGCTGGAATAAACGCACCGATGCATCGAACGAAGGCGGCGATTACATCAACTGCCCGATGACGCAGGAACAATACCTCGCCTTCCACAAGGGGCTAATCGAAGGCGAGAAGACCGAGTTCAAGCAGTGGGAAAAGGACACGCCCTATTTCGATGGCTGTATGCCAATCGAGGTGATGGCGATGCGCGGGGTGGAAACGCTGCGCTATGGCCCGATGAAGGGTGTGGGGCTGGACAACCCGTTCGATGCCACCACGGAATTTCCGCAGGGTCGTTGGCCCTATGCGGTGGTGCAGCTGCGGCAGGACAACAAACTGGGCACGCTGTGGAACATGGTGGGTTTTCAGACCAAACTGAAATATGCCGCTCAGATTGAACTGTTCTGCACCATTCCCGGGCTAGAAAACGCCGAATTTGCGCGGCTGGGCGGTTTGCACCGCAACACCTTCCTCAATTCTCCGCAGGTGCTCGACCGCCAGCTGCGCCTGCGCGCCGCGCCGCATATCCGCTTTGCCGGGCAGGTCACGGGCTGCGAAGGCTATGTCGAAAGCGCGGCGATTGGCCTTGTTGCCGGGATGATGGCGGCGGCTGAACTGGCCGGGCGCGATTGGCAGCCCCTGCCTGCAACCACTGCGATGGGCGCGCTGCTCAGCCACATCACCGGCGATGCCGAGGCAAGTACGTTTCAGCCGATGAACGTCAATTTCGGGCTGTTCCCGCCGCTCCACGATGTCGGCAAGAAGGTGCGCAAGGAAGCCTATACGAACCGCGCCAAGGCTGATCTGGCACGCTGGATTGCCGAAACGCGCGAGGCAATCCCCGCCTGATCAACACTTGCAGGCGGGCTTCTTTGCCGCCGCTTTGGGCGCGGTGGTGGCAAATTCGCGCGGGGTGAGCCGCCCGTTGCCATCGGCGTCGGCGCCTTCAAACCGGTTTACGGTGGTCACCGCCCATTCCTCAAAGGTCAGCAGGTTGTTGCCATCGACATCCAGCACGCGGAATCCGTCTGACCGGGTCGAAAGCATCTCGTTCCGGGTGATCAGCCGGTCGCGGTTGCGGTCGTAACGGAAAAACCGCTGTTCCTCGCGCGTAAGTTCGCTGGTTTCGGGCGGCGCGGGGCCTTCCATTGCGCCCGGATCGGTGATCGGCAGGCTTTCAGGGTCGGGCGCAGGCGCTTCGGGTGACGGCGGCGGCGGGGCGTTGGCTTCTACTGCCGCGCGGCCCTGCCACCAGAATACCCCCACCCCGGCGAGCGCTAGGCCCGCAAACACTCCGACAACGGCTTCGCGCAACGATCTGCCCCTTGTTGCTGATTTCCTACGGTATTATACGTAGTCAGCGCAGAAAGATAGCCGCCCGCAAAGCCGCCAGCGACGCGCCCCGCCCTTCCATCAGCGGCCTCCCGCCGCGCCGCAGTGCCCGCAGCGCCAGCGCATCGAGCACGGCAAGGCCGCACAGTTCGCGGGGTAAGCGCCCGCCCGCTCCCGCTCGCGCCAGACCAGCCTCGATCAGCAATGCCCGTTCTGAGCCGTCAGACACACCCGCGGCCGCATCCGCAATCGCCCAGTGGAATGCCGCCGCCGCAACGCGATCATGGTCAACGCGACTGGGATCATCGTGCAAGGCACTGAAAAACGCCGCGCGCTGCATCCCGAACGCCTCGACTTCCAGCGGGCCAAGCTGCTCGGCAGTCACCAGCACTTCCCAGCCATCAACCATCGCGATCAACGCCGCCTCACGCCCAGCCCAATGCACCCCAATCGCATCCAGCACAGCATCCCCGCGCGGTCGCTCTGACAGCGGCTTGCTCAGCGCCTCGCGCCACCAGGCGAGTCGCATCTGCCCCAGCATCGGTTCGGTCGTGTGGGCAACAATCCGGGCAAGCCGCCGATCAAGCTGAAAGGCTGCGGTTAACGGCCCGCGAAGCTTTACCGGGCTCCACGCCAGCGCCAAATCTGCCTCAGGCGGGATGGGGTCAAGGCGGTCGTCAGTCATCGCCCTGCGCCTAGCCGCCCCCTTTCGCCAATGGCAAGCAAACTGTCTCTTCGCGGGACGCCAAAGCAAAGAGAAAAGCCGGAAAGCGCCATTAACACCTTGCTAACCATGCTCTTTCGCAATCCGCTTACCGTGGTGCCTTATGGCGATGCAATGTTTCTGGAGATCCCGGGCCGCTCTGGCACGGAATGCCACGGAAAGGACATGTGCGATGGGGCGGAAAAGTAGGGTTGCACACCCTTTATTCGATTTTTCTGGCACCTGCCAAGCCAGCGAAGATCAGCATGTCCCACGCATTACAGGAGGCTCAAGGATGACGTTTCTAGGAAACCTGGTTTCGAAACTGAAGGCTTGCACGAGCGGCAACGCCTTGATCATCGTCGCGACGGGGCTTCCGGCGTTGATCGGTGGTGCTGGCTTGGCGGTTGACACCGCGCAATGGTACATGTGGAAACGCGAACTGCAACACGCGGTTGATCAGGCCGCCTATTCGGGTGCCTGGGCCCTGTCCAATCCTGACAGCGCCGACAACTACACCGTTCGCGCAGAGCAGGAATATGATGGCAACCTTGGCGTTGTCAGAGAGTTTGCGTCCGACCCCACAATCCTGCGTGCCGATTTCGCCGGTGGATCGCAGAACAGCGTCGTTGTCGCAGCGAGCGCCACGCGCCGTTTGCCATTCTCAAGCTTTCTGACCGGCGAGGCCGCAACGGTGAGCGTTCGCGCGCAGGCGATCTTTCAGGAAGGAATTTCATTTAATGCCTGCCTTATTTCGCTGCGTGAAGAAGGCACGGGCACCGACATCGGCGGGAATGCCACCATCCGCGCACGCTGCGGTCTGGCGGCGCTTTCCTGCGACGATGACGCGGTGGTGATTGACGGGTCGGCTGACGTCGAAACCGATTCGATCGCGGCTTGCGGGACAGTAAGTTCAACCGATCCAGACCACCAGGACGTTATCGCTGAAAACGTGCGCGGGCTTGAGGATGCCTATGCTGATATAGAGCCGCCCACCAACGACACGCCGCGCTCATATAACTGCACCGGAAAGGGGCAAAACCAGCAGGCATCGCTGCTGCCGGGCACCTATCGCGGCCTGCGCATAACATGCAACACGACCTTTGCCCGCGGGATCTACGTGATCGACGGGGGTGAGCTTGATCTTACCCACAATGCGTCGGTTACGGGCAGCGGGGTCATGTTCGTGCTAAAGAACGGTGCCACGTTGAAACTTGGCGGCATGGGTAATGCCAACGCCATCAGCCTGTCACCGATGACCGCCGCCGATTTCGTGGGCACTCCCTACGCATCGCGAGCAGACGAACTCGCCGGTTTTCTGGTGTTCGAACACCGTGACAACAACCCTACGGGTAATCACATCTTCAATGGCAATTCCAATTCGCTGATCGAAGGGCTGATCTATCTTCCCGACGGCGACCTGCAGGTCAACGGCACCGCGAACGTGGCTGCGCAGTGCCTCCAGATATCCGCCTACACCATCAAAATCCTCGGCAATGCGTTCCTCGAAACGCTCTGCCCGATTGATGATGCCACCAGCGCAGGCAACGCCCTGCCGCTTGTGCGGATGGTGGCTTGATCATGGCCGGGCTGTTCCAACGCATCGTCAGGGATCGGCGCGGGTCTTTCGCGATCGAGACCGCCTTCGTCGCGCCCGTGCTGATCCTGATGACGCTCGGCATTGCGGAGACCGGAACCATCGTCGCACGCCAGCACGAATTGCAAAGTGTCGCCAATGAAAGCGAAATCATCATCCTTGCGACCAACCAGGGCGCAACGACCAATGTCGAAACGATCAAGGCGATCGTGCAGGAATCGGTCAATCTGTCGGTCGACGATGTCACCATGACCCAGCTTTACCGCTGCGGCGTGGAGGACACCCTCGTCGCCAATGCAACTCTGTGCGATTCCGACGACGTCGTGTCGTCTTATATCCTTGTTAACATTACCGAAGAATACCAACCGACCTGGACCTATATGGGCATCGGGTCACCGATTACCTTCTCAGTCGAACGCAGGGTGCAGGTGTCATGATGATGCGTATGTCAGGTAAACCCGCAAGCTCGCTGGCCCGTCGGCTTATTCGGTCGCAAAGCGGCGCAGCGATTATTGAATTTGCGCTGTTGGGGCCGTTGTTCCTCATGATGCTGTTTGGCGTGCTGCAGGTCGGGATATATTTGCAGAATTACAATGCGGTGCAGTCGCTTGCATCGGATTCGGCTCGGCATGTGATGGTCGAATCGCAAAAGCAGAACATCCTGAGCGACGAACAGATCCGCTCTGTTTTGCTCGGGATGTCGACCAATTCGCCATATCTGCTCGACTCTGACCGGCTCGAAATTCTCATCGACCGGTCAGACGTAAGCCGCGTTACCGGCGCGACCGAAATCGATATGGAACTGCGTTACCAGCTGACCGATTTCATACCGGGGGTGGAGCTGCCGCTGAGCGTGATTACTTATTCCCGCTCGGTCTGGGTGGTCGACGAAGCATAAGCCGTTGCCGGGATCGAACCCGGCGGCACACCAGCTTTCGGTAAGCCGTCTCTTAGAGTCTGATTCAAAACCATCGCGATAGATTTCATTCTCTTGCGATGCGGCGTGTGAAGAGCTGGATTGATGCGATGAACAGCCAGGCGGTTGCCGAGGCGATGGTTTGTTCGAAGTCCTTGGCGAGACGTCGGTTGCGGCTGAGCCATGCAAGG
>Ga0209347_1002239_pt1 | contig 26374 bp, 19 predicted proteins | sample AutmiccommuBRH23_FD_187382 | JGI IMG/M metagenome (GOLD analysis project Ga0209347, IMG submission 187382) | Deep subsurface microbial communities from Mt. Terri, Switzerland - Autotrophic microbial communities BRH/23 (SPAdes) (version 2) | ecosystem: Environmental > Aquatic > Deep subsurface >...
ACTTGCAGTTCAAGGTGCGCCTTTAGATAAATATTGCGATCTAATTGGTGCAATGATACTTGTCCATTCAATATTCTAGCAATTCTATTAAGTAGAGCAACCTGTTCATTAATTTCCGTCAAACTTGACGGGAGCTCTGTTTTCTCGACAGTGGTATCTCGTCCAACTTCCAAGGATATTTTTGTAAGAATAGTTAAAACGGCCTTTTTATCCTTTTGCTCTACCGTAATCCGCAAAGGTATTTTAGCACCGTTCAGGTTAATATTGCTGCTTATTCGGTACAAGAAATAAAGCAAGAATTTTATCAAGCCAAAATTACCAAGAACATTTATGTCACTATCTGCTGTGATATCCAGTCGATTTTCTCCATATTTATTAGTAACCTGCTTGTCCACACCGTCGATTAGTTGGTTAAGTGAAAATGGACTGTTTGTAGAAGAGACGTTGTTAAGAAAGTCCATATATAGCTGAATTTTAAAATCTATGTCGTGAACTAATATTCCCTCATCAGTCTGAGAAGCCGCCTGCAACTTCTCTTTGACACTATTAATAAAATACAGACTAATCAGCTTTATTTTTAGGATTTCATCACGATAAACTGTGTTTTTTTTCTGAACATCAGCAATTTTTTCCTGAAGTAATTGATTATTATTCTCTAGTTCAGCCAAATGCTGCCGATTTGTTTTTAAAGTATTATAATGGGAGAGAGCCTCGTTAATAATCGGTCGAAATTCTTCATCTAGTTTCCATGGTTTAGGAATAAATTTATAAATATCTCCTTGGTTGATGGTTGCCAATAATTGCGGCAGCTGCGTATAACCGGAAAGAACAACGCGAACCGTATCCGGATAAGCCTCTTTCACCAGCTTAAGCAGCTCTAAACCATTCATTACCGGCATTTTCATATCTGTAACAATTACACTTATCTCTTGTTGTTCCATTATTTCTAGGGCCTTTTTAGCACTATCTACAAAAATCGCTTTATACTCTTCATCAATCACCCCTCTTTGCAATGAACTTAAAACATTCGGCTCATCATCTACAAACAAAACTGTATTTTTGGACATTTGCACCACCTACCTATCAATATATTTCTACTTCGTCGGTTTAACTTCTTTGCTGAAAGATAATCGTTGTGCCCGAAGGGTGCTACCTATCAATATATTTCTACTTCGTCGGTTTAACTTCTTTGCTGAAAGATAATCGTTGTGCCCGAAGGGTGCTACCTATCAATATATTTCTACTTCGTCGATTTAGCTTTTCAGTTTGGAAGTTTGATTTGCCAACGCGCTCCGTCGTCCGTTGCTTTTCTAGATGAAATAGTTGTAGAAAAGCAACTCCCAAAAGTCGCTGCTTATGGCAAATCTAACTTCTTTGCCGAAAGATAATTGTTGTGCCCGAAGGGTGCCACCATTTATATTTTTTTTAATGTAAGGCTTCTACAACGTGACCTACCTTTTCTTTATTTAGACCTAGATACTCAAAAGCCTCCTGTGTATATTCGGCATAATCGCTATCAATAATCCGCCACGCATAATAGGCAGCAATATTTACCGCACAAACGATTTCTTTATTTAAAACATTAGCCGAGGTAGGAGTATGATGAAAAAAAGCTGTTTCCAATATCGGATAAGGAAGTCCCCACCAGCTTAAAAGATATCCACCAACTTCCTGATGGTTAATTGAAAAACGCTCTTCCTCACGATCGACTGAAGTGAGAGATTTATTTGTTTTTACATCTGCCAAAAGTTCCACATATTGCTCTTGAAAAACACTCAGCATCAAAATGATACCAATATTATGCAATAACCCTGCGGATAAATAGTTCTCGGGCAGCTTTTTCTTTAATAGCTGATCATAGATTATGTTAACTATCTTATTTGTTAACTTCGTATGTCGTAAAAATTTATCTCTTGATAGGTAATGGTTGTCAGGAATGTTGATTGTATTAATAAACTCATCAGCAATAATTAAACTATTCAGAGGCTCTTTAAGAAATAAAGAATCCTCCCAATCATTTACTATTTTCAGCATATTTTTACTTTTTAGTGTATCGTTGATTATAAATAAGCGAGAGACTAAATTATAAAGCTTATCATTGTCCCAAGGCTTCAAAATATAAAATAAAACGAGATTTTCTCTTGCTGATTGAAAAACCAAATCCTTTTCCGCATATCCGCTTAAGATAAGTCTCATGATCTCCGGATATAGTCTTTTAACTTCTTTTAATAGATCGTATCCATTCATTAAAGGCATTTTCATATCAGTTATTATGAGATCTATTTTTTCGTCGGCTAAAATCTTCAAAGCCTCTTGTCCATTCCCAGCAAGAAAAACTTGATAATCTGTATTGATAAATAATCGATTTAAGGATTTCAACACATACTTTTCATCATCAACAAATAAGATAGTTTTTCTCATTGGTTATGCCACCTTTTTAGATATTTCTATTTTGTCGATTTAGCTTCTCAGGTTGGAAGTTTTTTTCATTCTAGAAAAGCAACGGACGACGGAGCGCGTTGGCAAATCTAACTTCGTCGATTTAGCTAACTCGGAATCTTTATCGTAAACTTTGTTCCCACACCTTTTTCACTTTCGACCGTTAGTTCCCCATGATGTTTATTTGTTATTATCTCATAAGCAATGCTAAGACCGAGTCCGGTACCTTCTCCGGGAGGTTTTGTCGTAAAAAAGGGATCGAAAATTTGTCTTAGGTGCTTTTCCTCAATACCAATCCCATTATCCTCAATCGAACAGTAAAGAAAACCATGTTCATTAGAGGTTTTTATTTTTATCAGACCAAGTTCAGAAAGCCCCTTTGCCCGAATTGCATATACTGCGTTAATCAGCAAATTTAACAACACCTGATTAATTGAGCCCCCCATTGCTTGAATAGTCGGCAAGGGGTTTAATTGCAACTCTATATTGGCATAATATTTCAATTCGTTTCTGGTTACAACTAATGTATTATTTATACCCTCGTTTAAATCATAATCTCCATATCCATTTAAACTGTCAACACGAGAAAACAGCCTTAAACCTTTGACAATCTTTCCTACTCGATCGATCCCTTCGTTAGTCTCTACAAAAATCTCGCCTAAATCATCATTTATAAAAGCTAAATTATACCTGTTCTCTAATTCTTCTATTTCCCGAAAGCTGAAATCCAACTCGATAAGCTCTTTGGCTTGATGTCTTGTCCGTACTTCTTGATAAGATAAGAGGATCTCTTTATATCTGGAAAAATATTTTTCTAAAGTATTTAGATTGCTTAACAAAAATCCCAGAGGGTTATTAATCTCGTGAGCGATTCCCGCAGCAAGCTGACCAATTCCTGCCAGCTTCTCCTGATGGATTAGTTGTCCTTGAGTATTTTGGAGTTTTTTTAGAGTCCCTTCCAACTCCATATAGCTTTTTCTAAGCTTTTCCTCGATTTTTTTTCTTTCTGTGATATCTCTAAACATTATTAGAAATAATTCCTCTTTACAAGCTATTTTTGTAACAAAAGCTTCAACATAAGCAGAAGTGCTATCCGACCTCATCAAGGTCCCTTCAATCAAGGATGGCGGAGAATTCTTAGCAACTATGCTGATTAAACCTTCCTTTATAGCTTGAAAAAAGTCTATGGGAAGAAGATCCTCAAAGGAGTTGGCAAATAATTCTGCATCATTGGTAAGTCCAAGCAGTTCAATTGCCTTGGTGTTGGCAAAAATAATCTGATAATCCTCGTCAAGCAAATAAACAGCATCTGGTAGCAGTCCAAAGAGGCTTTCATAACCCATTTCTGCACATTTCCAATCACTTTGCATTTAACCTCACTCCACAAGACAAAATAGTAAAAATATCCATCAGTTGGTCATATTCAAAAGAGCGTTATCCCGGTCCCTTTTTTTATAATACCATTATTCCGCTTGTTAGCCTAATACAAAAAAACCGTGGTTGCCCACGGTTTAATTATTAAGGAAAGCTTAAGCGAATCACGCTTATGTAAACGCCCAACAGAAAGTCCTAGGAACTTCCCATTGGGCGGGAAGCAATGGTCGTAATACAATATACGCACACTGCTTAAAATGTGTTACTAACTAGTTTATTTTTATTTCCTGTTTTTCTAGAAGATTTATTTGATATTTAGCGTTTAAAGTATTGTCGGCATTGTAAAGAGCATAAGTAACATACTGCCCGTCAATGCTTTCTATATGCAGGGATAATTCCTTCGTCCATTTGGCTGTCCGAAAATCCTCAACATTCTCTTTATAGATTATTAACTGATTCCCCTCTTCATTTGTATTGATGGTGTATATCGCTGCTTGTTGAGCTGCAGGCAGTTTTTCAGATGAATCCTCAGCTATTGTCACATCTACCGGCAACCCATAATCTACAGTGCCGACTATTTGTGTGCTTTTTTCTTGATTCTCAGTCCCACCGCTTGGAATATCTGTATCAAGCTCAGGCGCTGACGCGGTGAAAAGTCTCTGGTTACTATCTTCTGCCTCCTCGGCTACCATTGCAAAGTTCTCCGCACTATCTGCAGAAAAGTCGGCTTTTTGCTGATTCATCAAGGGAAGCAGCGGTATTAGCATAATTAGGATAATTGCTGCTGCGGCAACACCGTAATAAGGTTTCCAGTTCTTTTTCCGGAAGATACTCTTCTTTTCACTAATGACAATCCGCTTATCGGCAAGAAGTTGATCAACAATGCTCTCTGTAAGCTCGATTTCCGGTAATTTTAGCAAATCCTCATGCAGAGCAACCATACTTTGTTTAAACTGACGGCATTCGGGACAACTAGCAAGGTGCTCGGCCAGTTCAATTGCCTGATCTTCATTTATTTCCCCATCTAACTGTTGACTTATCAACTCTTTATAGCTGTCGCAATTTTTCACAGATGAACACCTCCCTGTTGATAATGCTTTTGCAGTTGCTCCCTAGCTCTGAACAAATAAGACTTCACTGTATTTAAAGGTAAGCTTAAGGCTTCCGAAATTTCCTGATAAGAAAATTCATGAAAGTACCTTAAAATCATTGTTGCTCTGAGGTTTTCCGGCAATACTAAAATAAGCTCGTTTAATTCCTTAATCATCAGCTTATTCTCAATAGCTTGTTCAAGGTTAAAATCTTCTTGTACAGTTAATTCTGCACCATCTATTGATATTTCATTCTTCTTCTTGCGAAATTTATCCATACAAATATTCGCCGTGATTCGTTGTGCCCAAGTTGAGAATTTGGCTCTTTCTTGGAAAGTGTCGATCTTTGTATATATTCTGATCAAAGCATCCTGAGCAGCATCCTTAGCGTCGTGCTCGTTGCCCATATAATAAAAGGCTGTTTTATATACTGCTGACTCTACGCTTTTAAGAAGGTTAATGATCGCTTCTCTATCTCCGGCCTTAGCCATCTGAATCAAATCTTCTTGATTCACGATGCTGTTCCCCCTCTCTACTCCTTTGACGGATTAATAAGTACTTTTGTTGCACTAAATTTTATCTGTAACTGCTAAAATTATATAACATTCTGCCAAATAACAAAACTACGGAATTGCTTTTTCTGTAAAATAACCATTATTTTTGATATGCAGCAGAACCGCTCCATCAAGATCGGTCCGATAAATATCGATTTCCTCCCTTGTTAGTAGTTCGATAACCTGATCGGTGGGATGTCCGTAAATATTCCTCCTGCCTACAGAAATTACTGCCGTCTCTGGTTTTAAGCCGGATAAAAAGTTTTCCTTTGTTGAGGTGTTGCTGCCATGATGACCGACTTTTAAAACATCAACCTGTCTAATCTGGTTTTTCTTCAATAACTGCTCCTCGCCTGCCGACTCGATATCAGCAGCAAAGAACAGATCGGTATTGCCAATTGTTAAATAGATCCCCAAGGTATGATCGTTAGTTTTATTAGAGCCAGGCAGTTCAACCGGGACAAAGGTCAGCTTGGCATCCTTGGCAATCGCCAGCTCCTTGATGTTATCTAAATAAATAATCTGGCTGTTTTTTTGCTGTAATTTGTTATAGAGCTCCTCACCAAGTGGAGTTCGCGGGAAACCCTTATTTACTACAAAATACTCTATCTTAATCTTCTCGACTAAGGTTAGGAAGCCGCCAATGTGGTCTAAGTCTTCATGAGTCAAAACAGCAACATCCAAGCTTTTAATCCCTTGATAATGCAAGTAAGGCAATACAACATCCTCACCAATGTCAAAAGGATTTTGCCGCTTTTGCCAATCAGCTACAGCTCTTTGATAAATACCCCCGCTATCAATTAGAACTGTCTTGTTGCCAGCTGCTTGAATTAGGATGCTGTCTCCTTGTCCAACATCAATAAATGTTATCATCCCCTTGTCCGCTGTTGTCCATGACCAGATTAACAGACCGGACAGGAGCAAAATTGCCGTTTTTTCTAGGAAAAAAATTGCCTTTTTTAGCCTAAAAGCGATAAAAGCTTTTTGGATACTCTGCCTGAATAAAAACCAGGAAAGAATCGCATAAAGTAATAAGACAATATAGAAAGAAGGAAAATGCCCATAGAAATGAAAGATGTTCAGCCCCGCCGCCCAAGCAATTATCTTTAGTAATATAGCTATTAAACCGTCTAAGACCAACGCCAAAAAATTGCCGATATACAGCTTAATTCCGGTTAGAAACAGCGCCATAACGCCAATCGGCAGAATCAAGATACTGAAAAGCGGTACGATCAGCAAGTTAACCAGCCAGCCAAGAATAGAAAATTGGTGAAAATAATAAAATACTAAAGGGAACGCCGCCAGTTGAGTAACAATTACTAAGGCTAAAGCATTTTTCCAATATTTATTAGTTATCGGCAGAAATCCGGCAACTAAAGGCAAAAAAGCAATAATATAAAAAGTAATCATGACGGATAGTTGAAAGCCAACATCAAAGATCCAGTTAGGCTTCACGAGTGTCATTAGAATTACGGCTAGTCCAAGGCTTTGTAAAGCCGAGAACCTGTTTTTAAAGATAAGTCCGGAAAACATTAAAATTGTCATAATTGTTGCCCTAACAACCGATGCACTTACCCCCGTCAAAAACATATAACCAACCAAAAACAAGCTGACAAGATAAATTGTTTGCTGCTTGGTCAGACCCATCTTCAAGAACAGCCAGTAGAACATCATGGTTAAGATGGATAAATGAAGTCCGGAAATCGCCAACAAATGGCTTAGTCCTAAAATCGCGAAATCTTCCCGAATATCCTTGTCTAGATCATTGCGATAGCCTAACAAAATCGCCTTCATAAAGCCCGCCTGCGGTTCTGCAAAAAGCTGATCAACTTTGGCTAATAACCCGGCTCTAAACTTCTGGAATCCACTAATAGCTTTATTCCCTTCCGAGACAGCAATACCGGCAAAGTTATCGGCTATAACCCGCCAATATACTCCTTTCCGCTCCAAATACTTCCGATAAGTAAATTGACCGGGATTGGTTGCCTGAGCTATTTCGTCAATTTTTCCAAAAAGACGAATACTCTGACCGGCATACCAGCGCTGAACCTCTGCCAGTTGTTCTTCCTGATCCAAATATAGATAAACCAATAGCTCTTCATTAGTCTCCAAAAACAATTCTTGATTATCAATTAACAAAGAAAGTGGGGCAAGATTAAACTTTACTAAATTGCCGTCAATTATTGGTGTGGAAACAAAATAACCTCTGACACCAATACTCTTTTCCGCCAGCTGCTGTACCATTTCCTCAGAAATAGAGCTTTGCTGCTCATGCTGAAACCACCCACCTCTTACAAATGCGAAAAGCAGCAGAGAAATCATCAGGAGTAATAGCCAGATTAGCCCCCTTCGCTGATACATTTTTATTGAGAAAGCCGTTAGGGCGACCCCAAAAAGTAGCAAACCTATTAATACCGGTCGGCCAAGCATTACCAAGGTACTAATATAAATCCCCAGCACCCAAAATGCAGCTAATATTAATAATGGATATCTCTTTAGCATTAGACATTTCCTTATCTTTAAAAAGACCTTGTAAATCTTTTCTAGCAAAAATTCCATATTCCTTCATTCCAATAAAATTTTTTTTTGGAAAACTTTAAATTTTATTAATGTAACGGCTTTCATCCACTTTCCCTTTTTCGCAGATATGTTACAATAGAACACAATATTTATCTCATTCTACAGGATAATAAGAATCGATACGCAAATATGCGAACAAAGAGAGGGACTGGCTAATGAAAGCTTTAAATAGTATTCAGATTACTGACGTAGAGCAGGCTTCAAAAATATTGCAAGAGGTGATAATAAAAACCCCCCTTCAGCGAGATCAGATTCTCTCAGAGCGCTATCAATGCAATGTCTTCCTTAAACGGGAAGATCAGCAGGTGGTACGTTCCTTTAAACTGCGGGGAGCCTATTATCTCATCCAGGGTCTCCCAGTAGAAGAACGTCAAAAAGGGGTTGTCTGTGCCAGTGCCGGAAACCATGCTCAAGGGGTAGCATATGCCTGCAAAAAACTAGGGATCAAAGGCAAAATTTTTATGCCGGCAACCTCTCCCCGTCAAAAGGTTTCCCGTGTGGAGTTTTTTGGTGGTGAGTATGTAGAGGTTATTCTTACCGGGGACACCTTCGATGACGCTTATTATCTGGCCTATCGTTATTCTGAAGAGAAGGGAATGAAATTCGTCCACCCCTTTGACGATTATTTAACAATTACCGGACAAGGAACCGTTGGTTTAGAAATTTTTGAGCAGTCACCGCACCCGCTTTCTTATGTCTTTATGAGTATCGGAGGTGGAGGATTAATTTCTGGAGTCGGTTCTTATCTTAAAGGTGTCAGCCCCCAGACCAAAATTATTGGAGTAGAGCCTTTAGGAGCAGCCGGAATGAAAGAATCACTTCTGCAAAACAACGTTGTGGAGTTAGAGGAGATCGACGGCTTCGTAGATGGTGCAGCTGTAAAACAGGTTGGCAAGTTGACCTTTGAGATTGCCAGAGAGGTGGTTGATGATATTATCTTGGTTCCGGAAGGCAAAGTCTGCACAACAATCCTTCAGATATATAACGAAAACGCCATAATTGCCGAACCGGCAGGGGCCTTGCCGATTGCTGCTCTTGACTATTATAAAAAGGAGATTAAAGGCAAATCGATCGTCTGCATCGTTAGCGGAGGCAATAATGATGTCGATCGGATGCAGGAGATCAAAGAACGCTCACTTATTTACGAGGGCTTAAAACATTATTTTATCGTAAACTTCCCACAGCGTGCCGGGGCGTTGCGAGAGTTCATGGAAGAAGTCTTAGGGAAAACCGATGATATTACCCGCTTCGAATACACGAAGAGAAACAATCGTGATAAAGGACCGGTCTTAGTCGGCATCGAGATAAGGCACCCAAACGACTACTACGCTTTGATTGAAAGAATGGAGCGTAAAGGCTTCACCTATATCGAAATCAATAAAGACAAGCAACTATTTAATCTTTTAATTTAAAAGTTAACAGGTGAGAAGAATTTAGAATTCAGTAGTCAGTAGACAGGAGTGGAATAATTGTACTCCAATTATTGAAGTTTACAAGTTTTTCGAGTAAACTTTTCACGAGAGAGTAGGTAATTTAATTTAGAATAGTTCTTTTGTTAAAAAGAGAGGTCAGTTTCTATGAAGCATCTTTCCGGTAAATCCTATAACTATAAGAAGTTTAATCCTGCTGTTGATAAAAAAAACCTCATGCTTTTATCCGGCCTTATTTGGAGTGGAATAGGGCTTTTTCTCTTAAGTCTGGCTTATAGATGGTTGTTAAACTTCGATGACATTATCATATATTATCTTGGAGGATTCTTACTGGCCTTCTTTATTCATAGCTTTGGTTTTAAAAAAATTGCTCAAAAAAACATTAATAGAATTTTAAATATGAAAACAAACAAAATATGCCTTTTCGCTTTTCAACCATGGAAAAGCTACGCGATCATTGTTATTATGATGTCTTTAGGAAATTATCTGAGAAACTCTTCTATACCCAAAAACTATTTGGCAATCATATATTTCGGTATTGGCGGCGCACTATTCTTATCCAGTTTAATATATTACAAAAAATATTTTAAGCTTATTCCACAATAGCACGCTATTAAAATAACCCCTGTGCTTAACTCCGTTCTGAAATTGCTAATATAATTTAAAAAGCTGTAATGTTAAAGACTGGCACGCAATATTTTCCAGTTGATTCTATGCACACATCATAGCAGTTGTTACAATGAGCCACTGCTTGAATTGCAGAATGGAATTGTAGCAAGTATTTTTAGTAAAATATCCAAAAGCAATATTCCAAAAAGTAATAACAAAAGCAATAACAAGCAATTTCATAAAAATTCACGGAATTCTAAGCTACGCTCACTAAACAGTGTCCAGAAAACTGAGAATGGCTCAGTCTAGAACTTGAACCTTTCATTGAACATTTGTTAAAAAGCGATTCTGTAATTTTTGATTTTTAGGGTAATCATTCATGACAATACTTGACATCCCCTTCCACCCAATGTAACATCGAAACATTCTAAAGTGGAGGGGATTTATACATGCGACAAATTGGTCCAGAATGGATGAAGTTGGCAATGGATCAACGATTTATTGAAATGGCAAAACAAGCGGGAAAGCAGAAGGAGATTGAACGGCTACAGATCAGACAGAGAGAAATTGAAAAGAAGCTAAAAGATGAGCTGTCCCAAGCTCATTTTGAAGTAATTCTCGAATATGAAGAAATTTTGAACTATCGAAGTACCCTTGAAAAGGAATGGTTATATTTCGCCGGATTGAAGGATGGGATACAATTGGTGAGGGAGCTAAATAAGCGTTATTAAGGCATAAAAAGTCGCATTGATGAGGCGTTCCTTCATAATGCGGTCTTTTTGTTTTGGTATAAATTAGGTATCATCGTGACAAAAGCCACCAGTATTTGTGATTTCCTTTGGTAGGGTTGGATAGATCAGCGTCCCTCCATCCTCAGAAAAATACTATCACTAAACCTTCCTTATTATTCCGCTTCATCAACTTCCTCATAATCATTTTCAACCAGTTTAATCATTTCTGATGACTTGATATTAAGTGCCTTTGACAATGCAAACAAAGTTGTAATGGTCGGTTGATAAATCCCACGCTCCAACATCGAGATGTAAGTTCGGTCAAGATCACTCCTAAAGGCAAGTTCCTCTTGGCTCATCGTCCTCATTTTTCTCATGGATTTTAGAACTTTGGCGAAAGATAACTCTATTTTCATTGAAATCCCCCTTAAATAATTTATCATGATGTATTATTTGGTTATTTTCCACGTAGTATACTCTACAAAACGGTTTATTTTAGTGATATTTTGTAGTACTATTGGACTATAAGAGTTTTTTCATCAAATAATGACACCATAAACACCCTATTGGTTAAATATTATCGAGTTATGTCGAATTCGAAGAATATTTTACAGGTTATCTTTCGATGTGCAGTTTCAACATTTTACTTAAGGGAGATGATTCAATATTTGCTAACTTACCAAAATTGAGGTGAATGTCTAAAACATCTCCCAATTAAGAATATTTTATTTTACATATTTGGAGGGTAAATATGGCGAAAATCATGATTGTTGACGACAACCCTTCTATTCGCTTTTTGATCTCAGCTTTAGTTACTGATGCAGGTCATGAAGTTGTTTTACAAGCAAAAGATGGGCTTGAAGCTTTAAACGCTTACTTTTATACAAATCCCGATTTACTGATAGTCGATTATCAGATGCCAATAATGGATGGCATTTCTCTTATAGAAGAGATCTCCAAACATGATCCTAATCTTAAGGTACTAATATGCACAGGTTCAGTTGAGGAGTTAAAGTTTGATTCAAGAAAGAGTAAGGATGTTCAGGTAATCACTAAACCGTTTGATAATGACGAGTTTATCGAATCAGTTTCAGCAGCATTAGAATCTAACTTGAGCAGTGGCCGATTGTGAGGTGAACCTGTTGACAGATCATATCAGCGAGCAAGAGATATTGAAGTTATTGAAGATACTTGATCAAGATTCTCGATTAGAGGATGGACGAGAAAGGGTATCTTCATTAATTGGTATTAATCTAGATGATGAGGCAATGGATGGCTACATTAAGGTTGAGCATGGAAAGATTATGGTCGGAAATCCTTCTAATGGGGGTAAGATCCCGACTATCAAGGCAAAGCCGCCAGTCAAACTATTTGTAGATGGGCAAGAGATCAGTAAAGAAATAAAAGTTTCATCTGAAAGCGTCATTGAGTGGAATATTGAAGAAAAGCCTCTGTTTGAACTGGCAGTGTCGGAGGATAAGTTAGAAGCTTCATTGATCATTCATCGTAGTAAGAGATATGCTTGGTCTTTATCTGATCAAACTCCATCAGTGAATGCCCTGATTACTTCCGAGGAAGATACATCAATCATTCTGGAAACTGTGAACCTACAGGATATTCTTACGGCAATTGAAAATATGAACATCAAGATGAATCTTGATGTGGCAGTGATTCAATCAGAAATCCTTCAGCTTTCATTTCAACCTGTAATCATCGCCAAAGGAAAAGCTCCTGTTCAAGGTCAGGATGCTCAATTGGATCTGTTCTTTTCGGAAAACATTGAAAATATTTTCGCAGAAGTCAGAGGTTTTATTGACTATAAAAATCATTTGAACATTCCTTCTGTTAAATCTGGGGATGTGATTGCAAAGAAAACGCCGCCTATAGAAGGGCAAGCGGGGTATGACGTGTTTGGAAACGTGTTATTTCCTGATCCTGTTAAAGACATTCGAATAGCAGGGAAGAATAACGTGGAAATTACACCTGATTCCATTGTGATTGCACTGAAAGAAGGGAGACCACGAATCACTGGGAATCAGATCAAGTACTTTGATATCAATACTGCTTTTATCGTATCAGGAAATGTTGATTTACAAACCGGCATTATTGTTTTTTCCGGTGACGTTATTGTCTACGGTGATGTCATGGATAACATGATTATCGAGTCTCTTGGTAACATTTATGTGTCAGGAAGTGTTTTCAACTCGACCTTAACCGCTACAGGTAGTATTGCAGTGAAAGGAAATGTTATCGGAAGTAACCTATATTCGGGGTATTTCGGAATGCTCTACAACAGGCTGTATAACAATTCCAAACAATTAATGGATATTTTTCAAAAAATGACGGAAAGTGTTAAATTGTTAATGAGCGTAATTAGCAAAAAGAATATACAGCTACGATATGGTCAAGCGCTATTGTTAATTGGAGAGAGTAAATACCAACAAGTATGGGACATTGTGAGGGAATTGCTTAACGTGATCGCGAGCCTTCAGTCTCATAGCAAGAATAAAGATGATCTGCAAAAACTGAAAAATTATTTGGAGTTATTTTTACAACCAATCAAAATTGTTGAAGTGCTGACTGCCCCGAGAATGGAAGATTTCATGCGTGTTTTGAAAGAAGCATTTATGAGAGTCGCATTAAGTCAGGAATCACAAGTACAGATTAATATTAACCAGGCTCAGAACTCTACTTTAAAGTCGAATGGGGATATTTTGATTCGAGGAGAAGGCATTATCCAATGCGATCTATATTCGACAGGCAATATTATTTTCTTCTTGGACAACTCAGTATGCCGAGGTTCGAAATTGGAAGCAGGAGATACCATCTCCGCTATGTATGTTGGCGGAATCACTGGCGTAGGGACAAGCCTTAAAGCAACAAAGAAAGTTATGGTGAAGAAAATGTTTGAAGGTAGAGTCATTATTGATCGGTATAGTACAGATATATTTGAGCCGGTAGAAGAAATGACGTTTGACCGTAACAGCATTAGACAACTAGTTTAAGAAAAGCGGGTGATCCATATCGGAAATACTTGGTTCATTGGGAGAAAATTAAATAACAATATTTATTCAAGGCAAGGCAGTTTGCTTTTACCTAAGAACAGTATATTAAATGATCATCATCTGTCTCTCTTGCATAGACACGGTATAGAATTATGGAGCGAGGATACTAAACTTGTCACAGAATTAATTATGGAAAAATCGATATCTGAAGTTCAAATGATTTATGAGAATATCCATAACAATAAGGAGAAGCTTTCAAACCGTCAGATTCAGAATCTGATTCTACCGAAAATTCAAAAGTTAAGTGTGAACACAAAATTGTCCAGTATGGTAATTGAATTGCGGAAAAAAGATAACTATACTTTCCGACATTCAATTGGAGTCGCTGTCCTCTCTTACTTACTCGGCAAATGGTTGGGGTTGAAGAATGAGGAGCTACAAGATCTTGCAGTCGCAGGAGTATTGCATGATCTTGGGAAGGTGAAAATACCTGATGAGATCTTAAATAAGCCAGGCAGACTTACCAATAATGAATATGCTGAAATAAAACTTCATGCCAAATATGGTTATGAAATGGTTCAACATGTACCAGGCATAACAGAGCAACAAGCTTTGGTTGCCATCCAACATCATGAAAGAGAAGATGGCAGCGGATATCCTTATGGGATTTCAGGTAGTGAAATCACCTCCTTTAGTAAAATTGTAGCGGTTACAGATGTGTTTCACACCATGATCTCAGAACGGGTCTATAAGAAACCTGTTCCATTATATCAAGTGTTTCTGGAGATCTATCAATACTCATTCGGAAAATTCGATCCGAAGGTCGTACACTGTTTTATTTCCAACGTGATGAGCAGACTGATCGGAGATTCTGTTCGCTTGACAGACGGTCGAGTGGCGACAATTATTATGCTTCATCCAGATGATCTCATCAATCCGTTGGTTGAGGTTCAAGGAGAATATTGTGATTTGCGGAAGTCTGACAAAAATATCGCGGACTTTATTATTCCTCATCTACTCTGCCAAGGATAAGGGAAGTTCTATTGAACTAAAGAACGTGAGACAAGACGTAAAAGATTTGTTTGAAACCGTTGGCTTTTCAGAGTGATTGATTCTTTGCTTAAGGATTAATCAAGAGATAGATACTTTTGCGACTTCGACTTAATTTCTTTCTTTTTATTCGTCATTTGTCGAAATAGGTCGAAAATTGTAACTGATTTCACAAAATTTCACCTTTTAATATTGTATAATAAAGCTTATCATTAGACATTTGAGATTGTTGCAAACCATGATAAAGGCAAACTTAGCCGAAAGGTAAGAACGCAAATCCCACGGGTCTAAGGTTCAAAGAACTATGATAGCCAGGTTGCCGAAGGAGAAGAAGAAAAAACGTATGAATGAGAAAAACCATTTAGATCACCAATTAATCAAGTTAGCTTTTCAACATTCATCTGATGCAGTAGCTCTAATCACTGTTGAGGAGACAACATTTAGTTACGAGTATTTAAATCCTGTTGCACAAAGCATAGTCGGTTTTAATGAGAATATTTATGGAAAACGATTTGAAGATATCTATACAGAGCAAGAACTTGACTTGAGATATCCACTATTTAGACAAGTTGTGATGAGTTGTCTGGAAGTAATTCAGGATAACATATATACTTTAATTTCGGGGGCTGTTATAGAGAAAATTGCTATAACGCCTATTTGTGTTTCCGGTAAATGCACACATCTTTTGGTCGTAGCAAAAGATATTACCGAATTGGAAAAACAAGCTGACCAAATAACAATGACAGGAAATCTGGTCGATTCTATTCTCCAAAGCACTGCAGATGCCATCGTTATTGGAGACCGACACGGAATGATAATTAGAACGAATGAAAAATTCAAGGAGATTTTTGGTTGGGACGAAGATGATCTCAAGGGCACCCAATTTGGTGATGGACCCATTATTCCTACGGATAGAAAACATGAAGGAATGAAACTGTTTTCTGATATTAAGGAGGGTAAACAGATACGTAGTTTTAGAACAAAAAGACTGACCAAGTCGGGAGAAAGCATCGACGTGTCGATCAATTATTTCCCTATCTTTAATGGAAAAGGAGATATTGTAGGGGTGACTGCATTCTTACGCGATATCAGGCAAGATTTAATGACAAAACAGGCTTTAAAGGAATATGAAAAACTACTGAAAGAAATGGCATTTAATGATTCGCTTACAGGGTTGCCGAATAGGAGGATGTTGGAGGAACGCTTTCAACATGAACTTAGTCGTGCAAAACAAAATCAAGGCAAGTTTGCTGTTTTGTTTTTGGATATGGATGGCTTCAAAGAAGTAAATGACACTTTAGGTCATGACATAGGTGACGACATCATTGTTCAATTTTCAAATTTGATAAGAGGATGTTTAAGAGATTCGGATACGATGGCACGATTAGGCGGGGATGAATTCGTCATCTTATTGCCTGATATTCATTCCCTTGAGGATATTCGTGTTATTGCAGAAAGAATGATAACTAGCGCAAATCAACCTATTAAGATCAATGGTCAAACAGTAGAAGTTTCAACATCGATAGGGGTATCCATATATCCAAAGCATGGAGATGACCTAAAGACCCTTTTGAAACTTGCCGATAACGCTTTATACCAAGCGAAAAGTGCCGGAAAGAACTGTCTCTACTTTAATTCATAATCCTACAAATAGACACCACCATGAGCTATATAGCCTCCCCCTGGTATTTGGCCAAAAGTATGGCGGGTACGTCTCCATCAAAAAGGATAATCGGACCTTCTCCGGCATCAATTAATTTTGTTTCCGAATTGCTAATCCAGCCATAACAAAGATTCCGGTTGTATCTGCTTTTCTGCTGTTATAGGTTCTGGTTAGCTCTACCGGGATTCCTCTTCCGGGAACACTGAAATCACTTTGCTGTCATAAAAGGCTCTTCAAAATACCATATTCTAATGCTTTAATCCACTTTAATTTCCAGAACATTAGCTTGATTGGCTAAAACAGGAACTAAATCAATACTCTCGCCTTGTTTTTCAACAGAAACGATTTCGCCATTTCCTGCTTTAGCACTATAAAATACTTTTATGTAATTTATGGGGGAATATCTCGTTCAAAAATAACAGGTAAAAAATAGTATAAAAAAATTTTTTCTAATTTCTGTAACCGTTTTCTTTATGATTAAACTACGGATGTAAGCGCTTTGAAATTGTTTGTATTATTGGAATAGTCTGAAATTAACGGTTGACTGAGGCTGTGGATGGTATTAAAATAACAACAACTCGAACTATTAATGAAGATTATTCAAGCGTTTTTTTATCAGAAGGGTATCTAGGGTTCCGATGTTTTTGTCAGAAAACATGACAGGTCCAAGCGATACCAACACCTCTGTAAGAAGGTGTACACCGTGAGGATAAAAGCCTCTGCGGACAGGTTCTGAACAGATATTCGTTCTGTTTACAGCCTCTCCGTGGAGGCTTTATTGTATCTACATTTTGTTTTTTTCGGAATTTTAAAACAATTTTAGGAAAAGAGGAGATTAGGATGAGTGGTTGGATTTATGTAAATGATCAATTGGTTGAGAAGGAAAAAGCGGTTATTTCGGTTTATGATCATGGTTTCCTTTATGGAGACGGAATTTTCGAAGGCATTCGAATGTATGGAGGTAACGTCTTTCGCCTGCGTGAGCACCTGATTCGGCTTAATGACTCTGCTAAGTCGATATTGTTAAAACTGCCCTATTCGCTAACTGAGCTGGAAGAAATCATCGTCGAAACATTAAGAAAAAACCAACTCTATGACACTGCCTATATTCGCTTAGTTGTTTCTCGTGGGGTAGGTGATCTGGGTTTAGACCCTTACAAGTGCTCTAAACCAAACTTAATTGTTATTGCTGAACAGCTGGCACTTTTTCCTAAAGAGCTGTATGAAAAAGGTATTTCGATGGTCACAGTTCCCACAAGACGAAACCGACCGGATATTTTAAGCCCGAAGGTGAAATCGTTAAACTATTTGAACAACATTATGCTTAAGGTGGAGGCTACGCTGGCTGGAGCTAATGAAGCATTAACCTTAAATACGGAAGGCTATATTGCCGAAGGCTCGGGGCAAAACATTTTTATCGTCAGAAATGGTGAGTTGTTAACACCTCCCTCTTACGTTGGTGCATTAGAAGGAATTACGCGAAGCGCCATAATTGATCTGGCTAAGAAAAAAGGTTACAGCGTTAAAGAAGAGCCTTTCACAAGGCATGATGTCTATGTAGCAGATGAAGTCTTCTTAACTGGAACTGCCGCCGAAGTAATCCCTGTTGTAAAGCTTGACGGTCGGGTGATTGCTGATGGTCTGCCGGGAGTTACAACACTTACTCTCTTAAACGATTTTCGCAATTTGGTGGTTGAAGACGGGGTAAAAGTTTATCCGCAAGGTGAGTATCAAGCGGGGTAGATAAGTACTCCGAAAAATAGCTAGGAGTGAAAAAAATGCGTAGCGAGATGATTAAACAGGGTATCGATCGGGCACCTCATCGCAGCTTATTGTACGCCGCTGGAGTTAAGCCAGAAGATATGGATAAACCGTTTATCGGGATATGCAATTCATATATTGAAATAATCCCAGGACACGTTCATCTAAACAAGTTCGCCGAGCAGGTTAAAGAGGCGATACGTGAGGCGGGTGGCGTACCCTTTGAATTTAATACAATCGGTGTAGATGATGGAATCGCTATGGGACATATTGGCATGCGTTATTCGCTGCCAAGTCGTGAGCTAATTGCTGATTCTGCCGAAACAGTGATTAATGCTCACTGGTTCGACGGGGTCTTTTATGTTCCCAACTGTGACAAAATCACACCGGGTATGCTGATGGCAGCGGTGCGAACAAACGTCCCTGCCGTTTTTGTCTCCGGAGGGCCGATGGAAGCCGGAAAAACAAAAAGCGGCGCTCCTCTCTCTCTTGCATCTGTCTTTGAAGGTGTAGGAAGTTTACAAGCAGGAAAGATGACTGAAGAAGAGTTGCAAGAAATTGAGTTAAATGCCTGTCCAACCTGCGGATCATGCTCAGGAATGTTTACCGCTAATTCGATGAATACCTTAATGGAAATGTTAGGAGTTGCGCTGCCGGGAAACGGAACAATCGTTGCCACTTCTTCCGATAGGCAGCAGTTGATTAAGGAGGCTGCCAAACATTTAATGCACCTGATTAAAGAGGATATTAAACCGCGAGACCTAATAACCAAGGAAGCGATTGACGATGCCTTTGCATTGGATATGGCAATGGGTGGCTCGACAAATACGGTATTGCACACCTTAGCAATTGCCCATGAAGCAGGCATTGAATATGATCTAAACGAGGTTAATCGAATTGCCGAGCGTGTTCCCTATCTTTGCAAGATAAATCCTGCTTCAACTTACTCTATGCAGGATGTTCATCAGGCAGGCGGTGTAAGTGCGATTATCAATGAGCTATGCGGGATAGAGGGGGCCATTCATCAAGGGCGGCGAACAATTGCCGGAGTTTCCATTGGCGAGCAGGTTAAAGAAGCAAAGATTCTAAATGAACAGGTAATTCGCCGAAAAGAAAACCCCTATAGCCAAACTGGGGGGCTAGCCATCTTATTCGGAAATTTGGCGCCGGACGGGGCTGTTATTAAGGTAGGTGCCGTTGATCCGTCGATTACGGCATTTACAGGTCAGGCGATAATTTTTGAGTCGCAAGAGGAAGCGCAAAAGGGGATTGACAGCGGTTTGGTTCATGAAGGACATGTTGTTGTTATCCGTTATGAAGGTCCAAAAGGGGGCCCCGGGATGCCGGAAATGCTGACACCCACCTCAGCAATTGTCGGCAGAGGGTTGTCGACACAGGTTGCCCTTATTACAGATGGTCGATTTTCTGGTGCGACAAGAGGAATTGCGGTTGGTCATATTTCTCCGGAAGCTGCAGAAGGTGGACCTATTGCTTTTATCCAAAACGGCGATACTATTCAAATTGATCTGCAAAAACGTTCAATCAAGGTCCTATTAGAAGATGAAGAGTTGCTTCGACGCAAAGTCGATTGGCAACCTCCCGAACCTAAGGTAAAAACAGGTTACTTAGCACGCTATGCTAAGCTGGTAACCTCAGCAAATACCGGGGGAGTTCTTAAGCTTTAGCAGGAAGTTGCCGAGAAATGCTCACAACACAGGAGGTGGAGTTAAAATGAAAACAATTGAGAAAAGCAAATCAGCTCTAACACCAAAGGTTTTATCCGGTTCCAGAATGCTGGTTGAAGCCTTCAAAGAGGAAGGCGTTGAAGTTATTTTTGGCTACCCAGGAGGGGCAGTATTAAATATCTATGATGCACTATACGACAGCGGAATTCCTCATCTGCTGACCCGTCATGAGCAGGGCGCTATTCACGCTGCCGAAGGATATGCTCGAATTTCAGGTAAACCGGGGGTTGTTATCGCCACATCGGGTCCTGGTGCTACAAATATTGTAACCGGCTTAGCAAATGCCATGATGGACTCTTGGCCGCTTGTGGTCATAACCGGGCAGGTTCATTCTCACGCACTTGGCACCGATGCTTTTCAGGAGGCTCCAATTCTGGGAATCTCGATCCCTGTGACCAAACATAACTTTCAAGTGCAGGACATCAACAAGTTAGCGCAAACGATTAAAGAAGCCTTTCACATCGCTACAACCGGAAGACCTGGGCCGGTTCTAATCGATATACCGAAGGATATGACTGCTCAAACAGGGGTTTTTGACTATACAAAGGAAATAAATCTTCCCGGATATGTACCAAAACCCAGACCAGAATCATCAGCTATTAAGCAGGTAGCACAGGCAATAAAGCAGGCAATGAAGCCGGTAATCCTTGCCGGTGCAGGTGTTCTGCACGGAAAGGCAATGCCAGAATTAAGACTGCTGGTGGAGAAAACTGGCATACCAGTAGTAAACACTTTGCTTGGCTTAGGCACTTTTCCTCAAAACCATCCGTTGTTTTTAGGGATGGGTGGAATGCATGGAACTTATACCGCCAATATGGCGCTTTATGAAGCAGATCTGCTGATTAACATCGGCGCACGTTTTGATGACCGATTAACCGGCAATCTGCAAGACTTTGCGAAAAATGCCAAGGTAGCCCATTTCGATATTGATCCGGCAGAAATCGGCAAGATCGTACCGACCAAATATCCCGTCCTTGGCGATGCCAAAGAGTCTTTAATACTGCTGTTGCAGGAAAAGCTGACTTCCTGTGAAAATAGCGACTGGATTAAGTATTTAACCCAACTAAAAGAGGAGTATCCACTATGGTATGTTGAAGATGGAAAAACGTTAAAGCCACAACGGATGATTCAAATCGCCCATGAGTTGACAAAGGGCGAAGCTCTAGTCGTTTCTGATGTTGGTCAGCATCAAATGTGGACCGCCCAGTTCCATGCTTTTAACAAACCAAATAGCTGGGTTACCTCTGGGGGCCTAGGAACAATGGGCTTTGGGCTTCCGGCAGCAATTGGCGCTCAAGTAGGCAATCCGGAAGCAACGGTATTGGCAATTTTAGGCGATGCCGGCTTTCAAATGACTCTGCAGGAGTTGGCGGTCTTAAAGGAATACAATCTGCCGATTAAAGTAATAATTGCCAACAATCAAGCAATGGGCATGGTTCGTCAATGGCAACAATTGTTTTATCAAGAGCGCTATTCGGAAACGCTGCTTCCCAATCAGCCGGATTTTGTCAAACTGGCTGAAGCATACGGAATTAGCGGAGTAACCGTTGATAAAGAAGAAGATTTTAGAAACGCTTTACAGCAGGCACTAGCGACAAATGGACCGTTTTTAATCAACTGTCGTGTCACGCCAACGGAAAATGTCTATCCAATGGTGCCGGCTGGAAAAGGAATACATCAAATGGAGGGTGTAAAGCCATGAAAAGAACTATATCCTTGCTTGTAAACAATCAGATGGGTGTTTTGAATCGCTTGACTAATTTATTTTTGCGAAAGGGACTAAACATTGAGAGTTTAGCTGTTGCTCCGGTAAACGATTCGGACATTTCTTTAATGACGATAATTGTTCACGTTGCTGAAGAAAAAGAGATTACTCAAATTAAGCTGCAATTAAATAAGCAGATTGATGTTATTCAGATTACCGATATATCTGAACAGATAGCGTTGTGTTAAAAAGCGGTTCATTGGAGGCGATTTGCATTTCATTATGGATTCAGATAGATGCCGGAGGCGATTTGCATTTCATTATGGATTCAGATAGATGCGGAGGCGATTTGCATTTCACTACGCGCTCCGACGTCCGTTGCTTTCTATTGAATGAATCAAAGGTAAGAAAGCAACTCCCATAAGTCGCGCTTAAGTGAAATGCAAATTTGCAGAGTAGCTTTCTGTGAAGTAACTACCATAAGTCGCGCTTAAGTGAAATGCAAATCTAGGCAGGAAGCTTTTATGAGAAGGGGCTTTATGAGAAGAAGCTTTGGAAGATATAAACTTTATGATAAGGGAGAGAGAATAATGGCTAAGGTATATTATAACGAAGATATGTCGTTAGACGCTTTGAAGGGGAAAACTGTTGCAATCATTGGCTATGGTTCACAGGGGCATGCCCATGCGCAAAATCTACGAGAAAGCGGAGTAAATGTATTAATAGGTGTTCGTCAAGGCAGTTCTTGGCAAAAGGCAGAAGAGGATGGATTCTCTGTCAGTTCTGTTGCAGAGGCTGTAGCCAAGTCTGATATAATAATGATCTTGCTTCCTGACGAAAGGCAGCCAGAAGTCTACAAACAAGAAATTGAACCGAATTTAACTGCCGGGAAGGCTTTAGCTTTTGCCCACGGCTTCAATATTCATTTTAATCAAATAGTTCCTCCGAAGGATGTTGACGTCTTTTTAGTTGCTCCAAAAGGTCCCGGGCATTTAGTAAGACGGGTTTATCAGGAAGGCGGCGGTGTCCCTTCACTATTCGCAGTCTATCAGGATGCCAGCGGTGCTGCCAGAGAATTAGCCTTTGCCTATTGTAAGGGAATCGGCGCCGGAAGAGCTGCCGTACTGGAAACCTCCTTTAAAGAGGAGACAGAAACTGACCTATTCGGCGAGCAAGCAGTGCTTTGTGGTGGAACCAGTTCGCTAATCAAAGCTGGCTTTGAAACCTTGGTTGAAGCCGGTTACCAGCCGGAAGTAGCCTATTTTGAGTGCTTGCACGAATTAAAGCTGATCGTTGACCTCTTGTATGAATCAGGCTTAGCCGGGATGCGTTACTCCATCTCCGATACTGCTCAATGGGGAGATTTTACAGCCGGACCCCGAATAGTTACAAATGAGACAAAAAATGAAATGCGTAAAATATTAGGAGAGATTCAATCCGGAGAATTCGCTAAAGGCTGGCTATTGGAAAACCAAGTAAATCGCCCGATGTTTACGGCAATTAATCGACGGGAAAATGAGCATCAGATTGAGGTAGTCGGTAGGGAACTTCGTGCCAAAATGCCCTTTATCCAAGCCAAAAAGAAAGGTGTGGTCACCAGTGCGAAAGGTTGACGTTTTTGATACAACTTTAAGAGATGGTGAGCAATCTGCCGGGGTGAATCTACACCCTCACGAAAAGCTGGAAATTGCTAAGCAATTGGAACGATACGGAGTAGATGTAATGGAGGCGGGCTTTCCCGCTTCTTCTTACGGAGACTTCCAAGCAGTTCAGCTGATCGCTAAAAATATAACTAAGGCAAAAGTGGTGGGCTTGGCAAGAGCCACAAAAGGCGACATTGATGCCGCATGGGAGGCTCTTAAGGAGGCGGCACATCCGGGTATCCATATTTTCCTCGCCACCTCCCCGATTCATATGGAATATAAGCTGAAGAAGAAACCAAAAGAGGTTGTTGAGGTAGCGGTTAAAGCCGTTCAATATGCCTCTCAGTTTTTTTCACATATTCAATGGTCAGCTGAGGATGCTACTCGTAGTGAATGGCCCTTTTTAGCTCATATTGTCGAGAAGGTAATCGACGCCGGAGCAACAATAATTAACCTTCCTGACACGGTAGGGTATACAACTCCGCTGGAATATGCTGAACTGTTTAAGTTTATCAAAGCAAACGTTCCGAATATCCATAAGGCTAAGCTATCTGCTCACTGTCATGATGATCTTGGGATGGCGGTCGCCAATTCCTTAGCAGCAATCGCCAGCGGTGTTGAGCAAATAGAAGGAACAATAAACGGTATTGGTGAGCGAGCAGGTAATGCATCTTTAGAGGAGATTGTCGTAGCTCTAAGAATTCGTCAAGATGTCTACCAAACGGGAACAAATATTGACTTGTCTCAGACAGTGCGAACCAGTAATCTTGTAAGCAAGCTGACAGGAATGATTGTTCCGCAAAATAAAGCTGTGGTCGGCGCCAATGCTTTTGCCCATGAATCCGGCATTCATCAGGATGGTGTCTTAAAAAATAAGCAAACATATGAAGTTATTGACCCTCAGATGATTGGTCTAAACTCGAACAAAATGGTGCTCGGAAAGCATACGGGCAGTCATGCCTTTAATCAGCGGTGCACGGAATTAGGAATTCATTTGCAAGAAGAGGAAGCAAAGAAACTGTTCCAAGCTTTTAAGGATCTGACTGCGAAGAAAAAAGAGGTAACAGAAGATGATATTTATGCTCTGATGATGGATTCCTCTGTCAAAGGATTAGCACCACTATACCGGATGGAGTTATTACAAATTTCTTATGGGTCGAACATTATTCCGACAACCGCAATTGGAATCCGAACACCTGACGGCGCTCTTCTACAGGAATCGGCAACAGGTAAGGGCAGTGTAGATTCCGTCTATAACACCATTTCTCGGATCTTAAAAAAGGAAATCTCCCTGCTAGACTATCGTATTCAATCTACAACTTATGGCAGTGATGCCTTAGCAGAGGTCTATGTAAAGATTAAATGCGACGGTGAGGTTAGTAGCGGTAGAGGGATTGAGCACGACGTCTTAGAAGCCTCAGCCAAAGCCTACTTAGATGCAGTAAATAGGATTGCGATCAGAGAGAGATTTGTTAAGCAGACTAAAGGGGTGGAAGTAAGTTGAAAGCACAAATCGCTGTATTACCCGGAGATGGAATCGGACCGGAGATAATCGAAGAAGCAACACTTCTATTGGAAAGGATTGCGAAGACGTTTAATCATAGTTTTGAGTTTCGTTACGGCTTGATTGGCGGGATTGCTGTTGATAAGTTGGGTACCCCATTGCCGGAGGAAACAATTCGCATTTGCCAGGAAAGTGCCGGAGTCTTGCTTGGTGCAGTAGGCGGGCCAAAATGGGATTTTGAAGTTCCCGAACGCAAGCCGGAAACGGGTTTATTAAAGATTCGCAAGGAGCTGGGCTTGTATGCCAATCTCCGACCAATCACCTTTTTCCCTGACTTGGTTAATAGTTCACCGCTAAAACCAGAGGTAATTGAAAACACTGATATCTTAATCGTTCGCGAATTGACAGGCGGGCTGTATTTCGGCAAACCTCGGGGACGGAGAGAAACTGCTAATGGGCTGGAAGTTATCGATACTCTAGTCTATTCCGAAGAAGAAATTGAGCGAATTATCCGCAGGGGTTTTGAGCTGGCGAGAGGTAGAAGAAAAAAATTAACCTCGGTTGATAAAGCCAATGTGCTGGAAAGCAGTAGATTATGGCGGGAGATAGCTGAGCGAGTTGCCAAGGATTTTCCTGAAGTAGAATTAAATCATTTGCTGGTAGATAATGCGGCGATGCAACTAATTATAAACCCTAGGCAGTTTGATGTCATCGTCACGGAGAATATGTTCGGTGATATTCTCAGCGATGAAGCTTCGGTGATCACCGGCTCACTAGGTATGCTCCCTTCGGCAAGCATCGGTGGTTCAGGTCCGGGTCTCTATGAACCAATTCATGGCTCTGCTCCGGATATTGCCGGTCAAAATATCGCTAATCCTCTGGCAACCTTGCAATCTGTGGCCTTGCTGCTCCGGCACTCCTTAGGGTTAGAGAAAGAAGCCAAGGCAGTTGAACAAGCTGTGGAGCAGGCTCTTGCACTTGGCTATCGCACCAGAGATATTGCCGGAAAAAACACTGAATATTTAACAACAGAAGAAATGGGAAGAGTTGTCCGTGATCTCCTCAAAGAACCAAAAACCTTGTTCGCAAAAATCTGGGAACAGCATGAAGTAGTCCAAGATGAAGGTAAGCCGAGCTTACTGTATATCGACCAGCATCTTGTTCATGAGGTTACCTCACCTCAAGCCTTTGCGGGACTTCGCCTTGCCAGTAGAAGTGTCCGGCGGCCGGAATATACCTTTGCGACGATGGATCACAATGTACCTACTGTTAATCCTTTGCAAATCACTGATCAGATTGCAGCTCAACAAATGAGTACGCTAGCGGCAAACTGTGAAGAATACGGGATTAAACTTGCCGATTTGCACAGTGAAGAGCAAGGGATTATTCACGTTATTGGTCCTGAGTTAGGTTTAACCCTGCCGGGAAAAACGATTGTCTGCGGCGACAGTCACACTTCGACACACGGGGCGTTTGGCGCTTTAGCTTTT
>Ga0209347_1002240_pt1 | contig 26371 bp, 30 predicted proteins | sample AutmiccommuBRH23_FD_187382 | JGI IMG/M metagenome (GOLD analysis project Ga0209347, IMG submission 187382) | Deep subsurface microbial communities from Mt. Terri, Switzerland - Autotrophic microbial communities BRH/23 (SPAdes) (version 2) | ecosystem: Environmental > Aquatic > Deep subsurface >...
GGCACGGGCGGGGGCTCGTCCTGCTCGCCGAAGAACGACTCCGTCGGTAGCGGCTCGTAGCCGTACTCCGGCTGCGGCTCGCCATGCTCATGCTGCTGGGTCTGTGCGGGCGCGTAGGCATCGGCGGCCTCCGGCGCACGCTCGACGGTATCGCCGGCGCCGACACCCGAGTGCACGATCTCCAGGGCATCGATACGGTCGAGAACGCGAATGATCGCCTGCTGCATGGTCTCCAGCATGCTGGCGTTGTTCTCGTCGTGGTGACGGCGCTCGTTGATCAGGCTCTCGATGAGGCCGCGGACCTCGCCGATGCCCTGTGCCTGCGCGCTGTTTTGCTCCTGGCCGGCAAAGCGCTGCGCGGTCCGCTCGGCAGCCGCATTGGCGACGCTCTCGATGTCCGCAGCGGAGCCACGTCCAGCGGTGTCGCGAAAAAGGCCTGACAGGCGCTCATTGGAGAGCTGGTTGGCGATGGAGAGGAGCTGAGCGTCGATTGCCTCCAGGCGGGCAACGCCGGCGCCCTGGCTGATGAGGCGGGCCAGACGCTCGTCGGAGAGCTGCGAGGACAGCGTTCCCAGGTGCGAGTCGATCGCATCCAGGCGCGCAAGCTGGCGGCGAAGCTGGTCGAGCTGCAGGCTGATATCGTCGATCTGCGACTCGGCAATGCGCAGCTCGTCGAGATCAGTGCGCGTTGCCATGCCCTTGAGCGCAGCAGTGATGCGCACCTCGAAATCGTCGAAGCGGCGGCTCAGAGTCAGCAGCGAGTTCTCCGGCCGGATCTCGGAGAGCGACTGCTCGATGCGCTCGGCGATCTCGGCAAAGCGCCGGTCGAGCCACTCCGGCTCGTTCATGCCCGGCTGGGCCTCGCGGGCGCGGCCCTCGTCGGCGGATGTCTGGCCGGCCCGGTGGTTCTTCTCAAAATCGGGAAACAGCGGTGCCAGCGCCCGGCTCGCCTCGGCAGCGGAGGGAGCGGCAGGGTCACGCGCCGGTGCAGGGGCAGCCATGGCGGTGGGAGCCGCCGGTTTCTTCTGCTGGCCAGCGGTGGAGAAGGCCTCGCCCGACTCGTAGATGCGGCTCAGCGCGTCCATCGAGCGCCGATCCCAGGCGCCCGCCTCGTTGGCCGGGCCGCCGAGCATGATTACCTCGTCGGGATCCGCGTGCGGCGCCTCGCCGATGTGGACCGGAGGTCGTGATGCGACCTTCGGCAGGCCAAGCTGCGCGCGGGCCTCGTTGTTGAGCTCGGATAGGCGCTCACCCAAACGTTGCATCTGCTGCTGGATGCGCTCGACGTCGGGCTCGAACTCGCGAGGTACCTGCCCGCGGATGGTGCGAGCCTCCTCGCTCAGCGACGCGAGCCTGTCGCGCATCTGATGCAGCCTGCTGGATTGGCTCATGTCATGAGCCGGCTCGGAGCCAGACGCGACGTCTCGCGCGCCATAGAATTCCTTCGGGGCTTGGTTCGGCATCTCGTTCCCTTGGGGCGCGCTAGGTGTGATGAACCTCGATATCGGCGAACGACAACGAAGGCTCCCAACTGCCTTCGCGTGTCGCGTGCCGGGCCTCGCACAAATCAAACGCAAACGCCGCGTGAACCCGCTACCGCTCTCCCTCAAGCTCTGCGAGTCTCAGTAAATGTTCGGTTAAGCGGAGCGCAGTTTTCGTACTATCTGTCTGTGGTTTCCGCGTTTTGAAGGCTCTGGGGGACTTCGAACCGGCCATTTCGCCATACTGTGAGGCTAAGCTCGAGCACTGTTTAGCGGTGCCGGAGACGAGCCGGCCGGAAATGTAGGAGGCCTTGATGCGCGCACTCTGGGTGGGTTTTGCTCTTGTCGCTTTGACGTCGGCTGCGACGCCGAGCCTGGCGGCTGAGGAGCCGAGTGGCCGCTACACCATGGAGCGCACGGACGACGGCATCGTGCGCCTCGACACCCAGACCGGCGCCATGTCGCTGTGCCGTCGCGACGACGGCCGGTGGTCGTGCGAGGCCATGAAGGACAGCCAGCGGGTGTTGCGGGACGAGCTCGACCGTCTCCAGGCCGAGAACAGGTCGCTGAAGGCCCAGCTCGAGGACATGGAGGAGACGTTCGGCCTCGGCGACAAGCACGCCGAGACGCCCAAGAGCCCGGAGTTCAATCTGCCCAGCGAGCAGGACGTGGACAAGGCCTTCGACTACCTGGAAGCTATGCTGAAGAAGCTCAAGGAGCGCATGGAGAAGCTGGACGAAAAGCAGGGCGGCGACGGCCGGGAGCTTTAGCTCGGGTTGCAGTTTCCGGCTCAAACCGCGCACCGCACGATTGGCGCATGTGCCACCAGATCAACGACGACACCGGTGTCAGGATTGAAACAGGCTTTCGAGACCCTTCACGTCGACACGCGCGGGCCAGGCTTCAGGGAGGTGACGCATCAGGTCCGCACCTGGCTGGAAAAGATCTGCGCGGACGACGGATTACTGACCCTCTTCATCCGCCACACGTCGGCATCCCTTCTCATTCAGGAGAACGCGGACCCCGACGTGCAAATCGATCTCTCGGACGCGTTTGAGCGGCTCGCGCCACGCGATTATGCCTATGTGCATACGACCGAGGGCGACGACGACATGCCCGCTCACATCAAGTCGGCTCTCACGGCAACGTCGCTATCCGTTCCTGTTCGTACAGGCCGCATGGTGCTCGGCACCTGGCAGGGGATCTACGTCGTCGAGCACCGCGACCGACCGCATCATCGCCAGGTCGTCTTACATTATCTCGGTACGGTAAAACCCGATTAGACCGGCGTGCGGACGTACCCGAAGCGGCGCGTCGCAGCCACGAGCTCATGCACGATGCCGGGCTCGCTCATGGCATGGCCTGCGTCCGGAACGATATGCAGTTGCGCGCGGGGCCACGCCCGCTTCAGGTCCCAGGCGTTCTTGACCGGCGTCACGACGTCATAGCGTCCGTGCACGATCACGCCCGGCACGTCGCGGATGCGGTCGGCATCCCGCAACAACTGGTCGTCGCACTCGAAGAAGCCGCCGTTGACGAAGTAGTGGCACTCGATCCGCGCAAACGCGAGCGCATACTGATCCGCGCCGAAGTGGCGGACACGATCGGGGTCCTGCAACAGCGACAGCGTCGTTCCCTCCCAGATGCTCCACGCCTTTGCAGCGCTCATGCGGATCTCGGGATCGGGATTGGTAACGCGCCGATGGTAGGCGGCGATCATGTCGCCGCGCTCGGCCGGAGGAATGGTGCTCTGGTAGCTCTCGAACGCATCCGGGAAAAGCCAACTGCAGCCTTCCTGATAGAACCACTCCAGCTCGGCACGACGCATTAAGAACACACCGCGCAAGAGCAGCGCGCTCACGCGCTCGGGGTGCGTCTCCGCGTAGGCGATCGACAGCGTCGAGCCCCATGAGCCGCCCAGCAACTGCCAGCGCTCGATGCCCAAAGCCTCGCGCAGGCGCTCCATGTCGGCGACGAGATCCCAGGTGGTGTTGGCTTCCAGCGAAGCATGCGGCGTCGAGCGGCCGCATCCGCGCTGATCGAACAGAATGATGCGGTAGACGCTCGGGTCGTGATAGCGGCGCATGGTCGGGTTACAGCCGCCGCCGGGACCGCCGTGAACGATCAGTGCCGGCAACCCTTCGGGATTGCCGCACTCCTCGAAATAAAGCTCGTGACCGTCGGAAACCTCGAGCCTACCGACGTGATAGGGCTCGATCTCCGGGTACAGGCCGTAGCGTCCTCGTGCAGACATTCGTTCAGATCCCGATCAATCGCGCCCGCGTTTAAGTGATGCAACGCGCGTGCGCAAGCTCCCGGCCAGAGCCGTACTAATTGGTTAGGTCCGATCACGCTGCTTCAAACGCAGCTTGCGCATCTCTCGATCGTAGATGACCTCGCCGCCGGGGATGCGTATCTCGCGCACGAGTTCCAGCATATTGCGGCTCGGGCCCGGTGTCGCCAGGCTTGCCAGCACGACGCCGAGGGTTCCGGCGGGAATGCCGAGCAGCCCGGCAAGCGGACCGGTCAGACCCAGCACGTCGGCAGCGCCGGCAAGGATCGTCAGCACCGCCACGCCGAAGCCGCACGCGAGCCCGGCCATGGCACCGAAGGCGCTCATGCGCTTCCACCAGATCGACAGGACGATCACCGGGAACAGACACGAGGCGGTGAGCGCCAGCGACCAGAACATGAGCCGCAGGGGATCTGTGGGAGCCAACAGGGCCAGGACACCACCGAGCACGACGACGCCCACGAGCGCGATACGGGCGAGCCACAGGCGCGGCTCCGTCGGCAGCGGGTCCCACGAGGCGCCGCCGACTACGTCCTCGGCAAGGATGTTGGCCAAGGCCACCGCCGTGGCGCCGGCCGCCACCATGGCGGCGGCGACGATGCCGGCGGCTGCGAAATAGGTGAACACGTCGGGCAGCCCTGCGGCGATCGGCAGGCTCAAGAGCACCGCATCGCGCGCGATCTTGAAGCTCGTCAGCGCCAGCGGTCCGTTGCTCAAATCGACCTGGACGAAGCCGAGATCTACGAGCTGCTGCATCCAGGACGGGATGCTCGCCCCATGCTCTCGCACGAGATCCGACATGAAGTCGCGCATGTAGACGGAGATCGCCGACACGGTGAGCATGGTGAGGCCGAAGAACACGGTCGCCCAGCCGAGCGACTTGCGCGTCTCGTAGACGCCGGGCGTCATGGTTACGCGCGGCAACAGCCAGGGAGAGGCCGCGACACCGGCCATGACGGTCAAAGTCGCGACGATGAAGGTCGCCGATCCGACGCTGCCGAACGGGGCCGTAAAGCGCTTGGCGACCGCGGCGTGGCTTTGATCGGGGATCAAGAAGGTGAAGCTGCGCGCATCCACGATCGGCACGCCCTGGGCCGCCTCCTGGCCGACGAGGGCGCGCAGCAAGGGCCCATGCGTGAGCTGCGGCAGCGGGAAGTTGGTGACCATCACGGCAACGACGGCCACAGGAACGAACAGCGCCAACAGGGCCGCGATCGCCTGTGCGCTGCCCGACCAGTTGAGCGAGCGCACGCCACCGACCACGAAGGTGGCGATCATGGCGATGATGAGAAGCATCATCATCAGGGCGGTCGACTCGCCGGAAAGCCAGCTTGCCGCGTATGCGCCCATGGAAAGCTCGGCCGCGAGAAACAGCAGCATCGGCACCGCCAGAAGCCCTGCCGAAAGCAGGCGCACCGCGCGGCTGTCGAAGCGACGTCCGAGATAGCTCGGGACGGTGAAGGTGCCGAACTTGCGCAGGAACGGCGCCAGCATCACTCCCATGAGCACGAACCCGCCGACGCCGCCGATGACGAGCCACAGCGCATCGAAGCCGATCAGGAAGAACACGCCCGACATCGCGACGATGCCCGTCGCTCCCATGGCGCTGCTTGCCAGCCCCAGTCCGGTGTAGCCGGCCGGAACACGCCGCCCTGAAGCGAAGTAGTCGATCGGCTCGTTGGTCGGCACCGCCGCGCCGATGCCCGCATAGAGTGCGAGCGGTCCGAGCAGCATCACCCACCGCAGGATGCCCTCCGAGATGCCGAGCTGCTCGAAGATCAACAGCAACAGCACCAGCCCGACGAGCAGGCTGGTGAAGATGCCGAAATAGGTGCCGAGCCGCGGATTGACGAAGCGGGTGCGCGAGGTGAGCGTCATTCAGCCAGACCTGCCGGAGCTGCTCACGTGTCCTCGTGCGCGCCGTGCCAATGGTCGATGGCATCCTGGCGGTTCACGAAGCTCGCGATCGTGAAAATGGCGACGATCACGATGCCATGGGCGCTGAGAAAATAGCCGAGCGGAAAGCCGAGAAACTTCTCCGTGTTGAGGCTCTCCGCATAGAGAGGAAGCACGATGATCAGGATGAGGAAGGGGACGACGCTCGCCAGCATCTGCCACTTGGTGTGCTTCCAGTAAGGCTTGCGCTCCTTACGCTCCATCATGGCCCGGCCACTCCCTTCTTCCCCTCCAAGAGCCGGTCGCGCCGGCTCCGCCTACAAGCACATGCCAACACTTGGTCGCATATATGACGCAAGCGCGCATTTTAGGTGCAGATGCAAAGGACCTCCCGCCAAATCTGGGCTTTCGCAGGGCCTCCGCGGTTTGTTTAATGGGGCCGACCCTTGGCCTAAGCGCCAGGCGGGTCGGGGGCAAGAGCGCAAAAGGACAAACACACATGTCGAAGATGTGGGACGAATTCAAAGAGTTCGCGATGAAGGGCAATGCCCTCGACCTGGCCATCGGGGTCATCATCGGCGCCGCCTTCGCGCCCATCGTGAAGACGCTCGTCGACAACATCATTATGCCGGTGATCGGCTACATCACGGCCGGCGTTAACTTCGCCGACCTGGCAATCGTCCCCGTCGAGGGGGTCGAGATCAAGTACGGCCTGTTCCTCAACGCGGTGGTGCAGTTCTTCCTGACGGCGGTCGCGCTCTTCTTCCTCATCAAAGGCATCAATGTGCTGCGCAAGCCCAAGCCGGTCCCTGCGCCGGCGCCGCCCGAGCCCACGCCGTCGGAGATCTACCTCAAGGAGATCCGCGACGCGCTGGTCAAAGCGAAATAGCGATTCAGGAGCAGCTTCCGCCGCCGAGAACGCAGAACTTGGCGCAGTAGGGATGGCAGAGCTTGACCGCGCCGTCGGCGAACATACCGCCGTCGGCCGCGGCGGCTTCTTCAAGCGTCGCGCCCATCTCGAATGCGATATCGTAGGGAAGTAGCGTGCACGGAAGCACCACGGCGTGCCCGGCGCCCTTGCGCTTCACCACCATGCGTGACGAGGAGCACATCACCTCGGAGGGGTTCTTCCCAAGGAGGCCCCAGCAGGCAGTCGTGATCTCCGGCACGTCAGCGACCGGGCTCATCTCGGGGAAGAGTATGAGCTGATTGCGGTCGCGCGCATTGACGCGCCAGCCGTGCTCGGCAATGAGCCGCTCATAGCCCACGCGCGCTTGCACCTCGTCCTCGCCCCAACACGTGCGCCCGGCTATCGTCATGCGAAAGCCATTGGCGTCGAGCCAGTCCATGCCGGCGATCGCCCGGTCCCAGGTATTCGCGCCCCGCTCGGTCTCGTGCAGTGCCTTGGTGTGGTGATCAAGGCTCACGCGCAACGTCAGCTTGTCGCCGAAAGTGCCCTTGAGCTTCAGGAGCTCGCCCTGAATGTGCCGGCGCTGCATCGGCTGCATGGCGTTCGTCAGCACCAGAACGTCGAAGCCGGCTGCAAGCGCGGCTTCCAGCATCGCGACGAATTCCGGGTTCATGAACGGCTCGCCGCCGGTGAAGCCGATCTCGCGCGTTTGCGCGGCGCGCGCCTCGACCAGATAAGGCGCCACCTCGGCCGCCGTGATGTAGGCGAGGCGATCGTTCGTCGGGCTCGATTCGATGTAGCAGTTGCCGCAGGTGATGTTGCAGAGCGTGCCGGTATTGATCCAGAGCGTCTCGAGGCGGTCGAACGGCACGGTGGCGCGCTGCTCGCCCTTTGCGGTGACGTCGGGATCGGAAAACTTGGCGCGCGCGGCCGTAACGGGTGCATTCATATGGCGTGACTCAACCGGCCCATACCTCGCGGGAGGTCCCGCACCTCAGAATTGAGGCGTGCGCGGACCAGCATGGCGCCGTTTGCCTTCCGGCACAACTCAACGCCCCCGCCAGTGCTGCCAGGGCATGAACCATGATGGGGGAAAGTGCTCATACTCCCGCTTTTCGCCAGCGCCCGGGATATGTTACATGGGCGTCGAGCGCGGGCGTAGTTCAGTGGTAGAACGTCAGCTTCCCAAGCTGAATGTCGTCGGTTCGATCCCGATCGCCCGCTCCATCCCTCTTCTCACCCGCCCTTGTCCTCATCTGCCGCATTTGCCGCACTGATATGTCGCCGGTGCGCAGCTTGTGATGGAACTCGATTCGCGCCCGCTCGTTTGCGGTCAATGACCCGCAAGGCTGTAAAGTCGAACCCCATCCGCTCCGTGCTCGTCGTCGAGGACGAGCCCCTGGTGCGCATGTACGTCACCGCCATCCTCGAAGAGTCCGGCTTCGAGGTTTTGGAGGCCGAAAGCGGCGAGGAGGCGCTGGCCATCCTCTCCACCCGCAACCGCGTCGGCGCCGTCGTCAGCGACGTCGACATGCCAGGCAACGTCGACGGCTTCGAGCTCGCCCGCCGGCTGCACGACGACTGCCCCCGCCTCGGAGTCATCCTGGTCTCGGGCGTCGCCGATCCGGCCGGCGAGAACCTGCCGACGGGCGTGCGGTTCCTCTCGAAGCCGGTCTGGGCCTCGACGCTTTTGCGCCTGGTACGCCAAGTCACAGATCCACCCGAGGCCTCCGTCTAGCTCCGTGATAAACCGAAACTTAGCGCGCCTCGAGTGTTATGCTCCATCAGCCGACGCATCGATCGCGGGAGGCTGATGCCGCACATGGGGCATTTGGCAGCCGATCGTGCTTGCAGGTCTCTTCGCATGCCGAAAACCGCCTCGCTCAAGACCTACCAGGCCAAGCGCGATTTCTCGCGCACCGCCGAGCCGGACGGACGCACAGGCCGCAAAGGCGCGAAGCAGGGCTGGCGCTACGTCATCCAGAAGCACGATGCCCGCCGCCTGCATTTCGATTTTCGCCTGGAGCTGGACGGCGTGCTCAAGAGCTGGGCGGTGACGCGCGGACCGAGCCTCAATCCCGCCGACAAGCGCCTCGCGGTCGAGGTCGAGGATCACCCGCTCGACTACGGCATCTTCGAAGGAACGATCCCCAAGGGCGAATACGGCGGCGGCACAGTCATGCTCTGGGACGAGGGCACCTGGACGCCGCAGGGCGACCCACACGAGGGCCTGAAGAAAGGCGTTCTCAAGTTCGAGCTCGACGGCGAGCGCCTGAAGGGCGGCTTCGCGCTGGTGCGGTTGCGCCCCGATGAGAAGAGCAAGCGCGACAACTGGCTGCTCATTAAGGAGCGTGACGGCTACGCCAATCCCAAGACCGATCCGGTCAAGGCCTGGACGACGAGCGTCGCGACCGGCCGCAGCATGGCCGAGATCGCCGCGGGCGACGACGATCCACCAGCAGCCAAAAAGCGAAAATCCAACTCCAGGCTGCCGAAGTTCGTCGCCCCGGAGCTGGCGACGCTGGTCTCCGAGCCACCCGCCGGTAACGACTGGCTGCACGAGATCAAATACGACGGCTATCGCGCCCTCTCCGCCATCGGCGGCGGTCAAGTGAAAATCTGCACGCGCTCGGGTCAGGACTGGACCAAAGCGTTCGCCCCCATCGCCAAGCAGCTCGCCAAGCTCGATTGCGACAGCGCCCTTCTCGACGGCGAGATCGTCGTCCTCGACGACAAGGGCCGCAGCAGCTTCGCCGCGCTCCAGCACAGTCTCAAGCACGGCAGCGCGCCGCTGACCTATTTCGTCTTCGATCTTCCCGAGCTTGACGGCAAAGACCTGCGCAAGAAGACGCTCGTCGAGCGTAAGAAGGCCCTGCACGATCTCCTCAAGAGAGCGCCTTCCGCGATCCACTATTCCGATCACGTTGTGGGCCACGGCGACGAGATCTTCCAGAGGGCTTGCCGTGTGGGCCTGGAAGGCATCGTGTCAAAGCGCGTAGACGGCGCCTATATTTCGCGGCGCACGCGCGGCTGGCTCAAGGTCAAATGCCAGGGCAACGACGAATTCGTCATCGGCGGCTTCCGCGTCTCGGACAAGAAGGGGCGCCCGTTCGCATCGCTGCTTCTGGGCGAGTACGTCGGTAAAGAACTGCATTACCGTGGCCGCGTCGGCACCGGCTTTGATGAAAAGCTGATGCGCGAACTTTCCGCGCGCATGCAAAAGCTCAAGCGCAAGAGCAGCCCGTTCGTCGATGCCGATCGCGATGCGGCCAAAGACGCGCAGTGGATCGATCCGAAATTGGTCGCACAGATCGCTTATACTGAGCGCACACGCGACTGCCGCCTGCGCCATCCCTCCTTCCTGGGGCTGCGCACGGACAAGGTCGCCAAAGACGTTCAGTATCAGGCATCGCGCCATGACTAACCTGAAGAAAGCCAGCGCGAGCGAGCCGAACCTCGACGGCGTGTCGCTATCGAGTCCCGACAAGGTGATGTTCTCTGAAGCGCACATCACCAAGCTGCAGCTCGCCGAGTATCTGGTAACCGTCGCCGACCGCATGCTGCCTCATATCATCGGCCGGCCGTTGAGCTTCGTTCGCTGCCCCGAAGGCACCTCCGGGGAATGCTTCTTCCAGAAGCACACGGCGAAGGGCATGCCCAAGGCGCTCAAGTCCGTTCCCGTCAAGGAGAGCGACGGAGAGACCGCCGACTACCTGATGATCAACGACGTCGCCGGTCTCGCCTCGGCGGCGCAAATCGGCGCCATCGAAATTCATATCTGGGGCGCGCACTGGGAGACGCTCGAGCACCCCGACCGACTGGTCTTCGATCTCGATCCCGATACCGGCCTCACCTTCGCCGACGTGCGCGCGGCCGCCCGCGACGTCCGCAAGCTGATGCAGGTTGCCGAGCTGGAAAGCTTCGCAATGCTCACCGGCGGCAAGGGCATCCACGTGGTCGTTCCGCTCGATGCGAGCCAGGATTGGGAGACGATCAAGACGTTTGCCAAAGGCGTCGCCGTGAAGCTCGCCGAGAACGAGCCCAATCGCTTCACCGCAACCATGTCGAAGGAGAAGCGGCGCGGGCGCATCTTCATCGACTGGTTAAGGAACGAGCGCGGCTCCACCGCGATCGCCCCCTATTCGCCGCGCGCACGTGCCAATGCCAGCGTCGCCGTTCCCGCGACCTGGGAGGAGCTGTCGCGCATCGAGCACGCCAACGAGTACTCGATCGACAGGGTAATTAAGCGTCTGCAGCAGCAGAAGTCGGATCCGTGGGCCAGCTACTTCAAGGTGAGCGGGCAGCGCATCAGCCGCGAGGCCGCGCGCTTCTTCGCTTGACGCTCACCTGGCGAGGCCCGCCCTAGCGCTCGTCGTGCGCCTTGTGCTCGGGCAGTCCTTTGGCAGGCGTCGATGCATACTCCTCGAGCTGGCGCTCCGACATCGACTGATACATCGACAGCGCCGCACCCTTGAGATGCGCGACCGGAATCTCACCGCGCTTGGCCGCGAGCGCCATCCCTGCTGCGTGTTGCTGAGCTTTCGATTTGGCCGGCACGGGGTCTCACCTCCCGCTGACTGTGGCAAACGTCCCCCCCGGCATCGGGTACCTCTGCCCGACCCCATGATACGACAACCCCGGGGCGCGCGGAATGCTCCGTCTTCTCCCAGTAATACGGGGCCGACACGAGCTGCCACAGCGCCCGATAGGCCCCCAGTGAGATCGCCAGCCAGTAGATGGGCATCGACAGGGCATGCAGGGCGAGCTTGCGCCGTCCGCGCCTGGCTGCTGCCACCGTTCCCAGCGCGATGGCGCTGACATAGCCGGCGAGCAAGTTGACGATGCCCACCCAGAGCAGCGTGTGCCCCACCAAGGTGTCGGGAACCCCCAAGAGCTTCCCATGCCAGAGATCGAAGCCGAGCAGCACGTAGAACCAGGGATGCACCAGCGCCGACAGGACCATCCCGCCCATTAGGACCTGAAAGCCTAGGAAGCGCTTGGCACCGAGCTCGCGCCAGAGGCGCCCCGGCTGGCGCATGTGCACGAGATAGGTCTGCATCCAGCCCTTGAGCCATCGCGTGCGCTGACCGCGCCAGACACGGAAGGTCGGCGGCGCCTCCTCCCACGTGGTTGAGGCCAGCACACCGACACGCCACCCATTGCGCGCCAGGCGGATGCCGAGATCGGCGTCCTCGGTGACGTTGTAGGGATCCCAGCCGCCGACGGCATCGAGGACGGCGCGTCGAAAATGATTGGAGGTTCCGCCCAGCGGCACCGGAAGGTCAAGCCGCTCCAGCGTCGGCAGGATCGTATCGAACAGCGCGGTGTACTCGATGGTGAACTGGCGCGTCAGCCAGTTGGCGTTCGAGTTGTAGATGTTGAGCTGCGCTTGCAGACAGCCGAGCCTCTCAGGGTCCGCGCGCAACGCCGCCAGCGCGCGCTTCAACTGGTCCGGCTCGGGCAGGTCCTCGGCGTCATAGACGACCACGCACTCACCTCGCGCCAGCTGCAGCGCATATTGGCAGGCGCGCGGCTTCGTGCGCGGCTTGCCATCGGGAACGACGATGACCTGCATGTGAGGAGGAAGATCGACCGCGCGCAGTGCCGCCTGCGTTCTCCAGTCCACCTGCTCGACGATCAGCATGGTCTCCAGCCGGTCGGCGGGATAATCGAGTCGCAGCAGCGCATCGATGAGATGCGGAACCACCGCCGCCTCGTGGTAGAGCGGAACCAGCACCGTATAGAGCGGCGTCTCATCCGAGGCGCTCTGCGCCGGACGCACTCCCGAAGCCGGCGGTCTGAAGAGGTTCCACAACGCGACCGCCCGCAAGGCGACGACGCACAGGAACGGGACCGCCAGGATCGCCAACAGGGCGATCAACGTCGGCTCAGGCTGCCAGATGCAGCCCAGGATGCCTGCAGCGGCAAGGCCGATCAGGACGCCGCGCTGCCAGGACCACAACCCGCGCGAAGCGGAAAGCTCGGGCGACCTGGAGACCAGCCCCGAGACGGCCTCTTCCAGACGCCGTTCCTCCGACCCGGTCCCGTCTTGCTGGGTTGCTAATCCGTTAGATCCCCCGCGGGCCGGCCGGCCGGCCGCGCCTGGGGCAATAAAACGCTGCACAAAAAGGCCCTCCCCCGAGGGGCGAAAAATGTGATCTTGCCACAGTGTTCGGTGTATCCCTAGTGGCAAACGAATCTCGGTTTCACTTCCGAAGGCGCCGCAAATCCCATGCGCATTTCGACCGTCATAGCCCCCCTGCAGATCTGTCCGGCTCGCCCGTCGTGGCTACACGCCATTGCGGCGGCAGCATTGGCCTTCGTCGCCGTCACGGTGCTGGCTCCCGCTGGCGCACGTGCCCAGGACGATGAGAGCACCACGCCGGCTGTGACCGACAGCGACGGGCCCACGCGTCGCGTCGTGATCCGCTTCCTGACCGAAAGCGACTTCCCGCCTTTCAACTTCTACGATGAGGATGGCGTGCTGGTCGGCTTCAACGTCGATGTTGCACGCGCCATCTGCGAGGACCTCAACACCGCTTGCGACATCAAGGTGCGGCCCTGGGGCGAGCTCCTGCCCGCATTGAAGCGCGGCGAGGCCGATGCGGTCATCGCGGGCCACGTCGTGACGCCGCAATCGCTGGCTGAGGTCGCATTCACAGACCGCTACTTCCACACGCCCGGTCGCTTCGCAGGCAAGAGCGGCGGTGAGGAAATCGAGATGACGCCCGAAGGGCTCGAGGGCAAGCGCATCGGCGTAGCCAAGAATACCGCGCACGAGGCATTCTTGCGCACGTTCTTCAAGTCGAGCGCCATCAAGGCTTACGAGAGCCCGGACCTCGCACGCGACGCCCTCATCCAGGGCAAGGTCGACTATGTCTTCGACGACGGCATCGGCCTCGTCTTCTGGCTGCACGGCACGGCATCGAAGCGCTGCTGCGAGCTCAAGGGCGGGCCTTATCTGGAGCCGAAGTTCTTCGGCGACGGCATTGCCATTGCGGTTCCCAAGTCGGATGAGCAGATCAAGACCATGATCAATGGCTCGCTCGCCAGGCTGCGCGCCAACGGCCGGCTCTCCGAAATCACCGAGCGCTACTTCCCCGTGAAGATCTACTAAGGTTGCAGCTCCGACCCCGGCTGCCACGCGACAAAGCGCGGCAACTGTCGCAGTCCTGTTAAAGAAGCAGGCGATTCTCGGCGCTCGTATCCGGAGCCGCCGCGGTTCATCGAAGCCGCGGGATTTGAGCCGGCACGACGCAAACGAGCGCCTCATGACGACCCTTCTGCTTGCGACCGGCTGCGCGGCCGGCGTCCTCCTCACCGCGCTTCTCGCCCTCACCCTGACCGCCGGGACCTTTCGCATCTGGCCCACGCCGGGCAAGGGAACCTGGCAGAGCCTCGTCTTCTGGTTCCTGTTCCGCACGCTCAACGTCAGCGCGATCGCGCTGGTCGTGGCCGACTGGGGCTCGCTGGGCCTGGTGCCGCTGGTGCTGCGGTTCGTTGCGCTCGCAATCGCGGGCATCTGCGCCGCTCTCTACGTGCGCTCGCTCGTATCGCTGGGGCCGACCAACACCTACTGCCGGCGCGACGGTCTCGTCGACCGCGGCATCTACCGCTGGACCCGCAATCCTCAGTACGCGACCGTGATCCCGGCCTATCTGGCGTTGGCGGTTGCCGCCGATTCGGCTCCCGCCCTCGTCGTGATCGCACTGCTCGTCGCCGTCTACGTGATGATGGCGTACGCCGAGGAACCCTGGCTCCAAGCGGCCTACCCGGGCGTCTACGACCGCTACGCGCGTCGTGTCCCCAGATTCTACAACTGGCACCGCACCCGAGCTTTCCTGCGCCTGGGATGCCGCCAAATCCGCCCGTTCCCCCATCGGCTTACCGCACCGGCCATGCGTCACCTCGCAGCAACCCAAATGCCCAGAAAGCGCGATTAACCATAGTATTTGTCACATTCCTGCAATTTGAATCCAGTCATGGTCAGGGACGCAAAGAGGAGCTTGAAATTGCTCGAAGGGGCCCAGCATGGCCGAATATCGCACGCTGTTTATCTCTGACGTGCACTTGGGAACTCGAGCCTCGCAGGCCGACCTTCTCCTAGACTTCCTCAGGGAAAACGATGCCGACACGATCTACCTCGTCGGCGACATCATCGATTTCTGGCGCATCAGACGCGGCGCCATCTGGCCGCAAACCCATAACGACGTGTTGCAAAAGCTTCTGCGCAAGGCGCGCAAAGGCGCCCGCATCGTGTTTATTCCCGGCAACCACGACGAGGGCATGCGCCAGTACTGCGGCTCACACTTCGGCGGCGTCGAGATCGAGCACCAGGCCGTCCACACGACGGCCGACGGACGCAAGTATCTCGTGATCCACGGAGACGAGTTCGACGTGGTCGTGCGTTACGCGCGCTGGCTCGCCTTCCTCGGCGATCGTGGCTACGAGCTCGCCCTTTGGATGAACCATCCGCTGAACTTCATTCGCCGCCGCTTCGGCCTAGGCTACTGGTCGCTGTCGGCGCACCTGAAGCTGCGCGTCAAAACGGCGGTAAACTTCATCGGCGAGTTCGAGAACTCGCTGTCTGAGGAAGCCAAGCGCCGCGGCGTTGACGGCGTCATCTGCGGTCACATCCATCACGCCGCCTCGCGCGAAATGCACGGCGTGCACTACCTCAACACCGGTGACTGGGTGGAGAGTTGCACTGCGATCGGCGAGAAAGAGGACGGCTCGTTTGAGCTGATCCGCTGGCTCGACACGGTCCGCCAGCAGCGCGAGCATGTTACAAAGACCGAGCTCGAAGAGGCATTACGGGTCGCCTGATGCGCATCCTCGTCGCGACGGACGCTTGGCACCCTCAGGTGAACGGCGTCGTTCGCACTTATGAGCGCTTGTCGCAGGAGCTTTCAGCTCTCGGCGTCGAGATGACGGTGCTCGCGCCGCACGAGTTCTATAACCTACCCTGCCCAACCTATCCCGAGATTCGCCTTGCGCTGCCGGGCTGGCGACGCGTTGCCCGCTGCTTCCACAAGGTGCAGCCAGACGCGGTGCACATCGCCACCGAAGGTCCGATCGGCTGGATGGCGCGGCGCTACTGCCGCTCGCGACGCATTCCCTTCACCACGAGCTTTCACACGCGCTTTCCCGAATATCTCGACCGGCGTTTCGCGATCCCCACGGCCTGGACGACGGCGATCCTACGTCGCTTCCACAACGCCGGCCGCGGCATCATGGTGGCAACGCCGACGCTCGCCCACGAGCTTTCCGCGCAGGGCTTTGAGCGGGTGATGCCGTGGACACGCGGCGTCGACACCGATCTTTATCGTCCGCGCCCCGTCCGCCTGTTCGGTGAAGGCCCCGTGTTCCTGTATGTGGGGCGGATTGCCACCGAGAAGAGCATCGAGACCTTCCTCGAGCTCGACCTGCCCGGCCGCAAGGTCGTCGTCGGCGCCGGGCCGCAGCTCGACGAGCTCAAGACGCGCTATCCCGATGTCGTGTTCACGGGAAAGCGCACCGGCGAGGCGCTCGCCGAATGCTATTCCTCAGCCGACGTGTTCGTGTTCCCGTCGCGCACCGACACGTTCGGCATGGTGCTGCTGGAAGCGATGGCGTCGGGCGTGCCCGTCGCCGCGTTTCCCGTCACCGGCCCGATCGACGTCATCACGCCCGGCGAGACGGGAGTGCTGTCCGAGGATCTGCGCACCGCCGCCGTTGGCGCCTTGCAGCTCGATCGCGATCACATTCGCGCCAAGGCGCACGAGTTCAGTTGGGAAGGAGCGGCGCGACTGTTCCTCGCCAATCTGGAGGCCACGCAACCGCTGGAAGCCGTGCGGGGCGCCAAGCCCAAGCCGCTCGGGCTCGCCGGAACGCCCCGCCAGCAATAAGTGTCCTCAATCGCCGCGCTTCTCGCTGGTGAACTCGGCTTCAAGCGCCTTTTCGAGCTCGACCAGATCTTCCGGCAGAGGCATGCCGTAGGCCTTGAGCTCGTTCAGCTTCTCCATGAGCTGGAGATAGAGCTCATGCCGGTCCTCCGGCTCGTTCTGCATGCGGGTCATCAGGATGCCGAGCTCGGCTTGCACGTTTTCGAATGCCATGGGGGCTCCCGTTGTTTCTTGTCTGTCTGAGGCGACCGTAAAGGGGAAGTCGTTAGCACTCTACTCCACGGGAAAGTCAAAATAAGTCCGGGGGTAGGGCTCGTTGCGCAGCGTGTAGTGCCACCACTCGCTGGGGTTGTTGCGAAACCCGTATTTGCGCATGGCCTGGTAGAGGATCTGGCGGTTGGCCCGCTGGTCCGCGTCGATGCTCTTGGTCCGGGTGTGAGAGCGCGTCGAGAAGCAGTCGAAGCCGGTTCCCATGTCGACGCTCGCGTCGGGCAATCGCTCGGACCACACCGGATCGCAGGCGCGGATCTTTGCCCCCGGCGGGATTGCCGGCTGCGGCGCGTTCTGGGGCACGATCGTGAGATCTACCGTGCTGGCACGGCTGTGACCGGAGCGGCTGGCGATGTAGCCGGAGTAGAACAGCCGGCGCTTGTCGACCTTGGGATAGAACTCCGGCTTCATCCTCTGGTCCTTGAGGTCGCGGCCCCAGCGCACGAACTGGTCGACCGCGCGCTGCGGTCGGTAGCAGTCGTAGACCTTGAGCAGATAGCCTTGCGGGCGCAGCTCGTCGGCAACGCGCTTGAGCGCTTCGGCGGCGCGCCGCGTGAGCAGACACTTGGCCGCGTGATAGCCTTCGATCGGCTCACCGATGAAGTTGCGCGGCGTGAGATAGCGCATGTCGACCACGAGATCGGGAATGATCGATTTGACATCGACGATATCACGCGGGCGCTGGCCGGCGATTGCAGGCAGGGCGAGAATGGCGAGGAGGGCGGCGGCAGCCAGGATCGAGCGTTTCATCGCCCCTGTTTAGCGCAAGTGATCGTCACAGTCGCGGAGCGTATCCGGCTTTATTTCTCCCGCTGCGTCAACGCTGACCGTGAATGTAACTCTCAAGCTGATCGATAATGAATCTCTGATCGCCGATATGGCTCTTGACCATGTCGCCGATCGAAATCATCCCGATCAACTGACCGTCCTGCATCACCGGCAAGTGGCGCACGGCCTTCGTTGTCATGATGGCCATGCACTCCTCGACCGTCTGCTCGGGGCTCGCAAACTCGACGCGCACGACCATGACGTCGCGAACGCGCGTCTGCAGCGACGTGCGCCCTTTGAGCGCAATCTCGCGCGCATAAAGCCGCTCGGTGATCATCCCGACGAACTTGCCATCCTCGATGACCGCCATGGAGCCGATGTTCTTTTCCGCCATCCGCTTCAAGGCGACAAACACGGTGGCGTCCGGGTGGATCGAATGGATCTCGTGGCCCTTTTGATCGAGCACGTGCTTAATGGTCATCATGGCTTCACCTCCCAGCAACGGCCGGTGGCGTTCTCAGGCCCCGGTCCGACGTAACCGCTCAGGCAGCGGGCGCGTTCCAAAATCAATCGCGGAGCGGGACACGATGCGCCCCATGTCGTCGACGATCAGGCGCAAGCGCCGGCCCTTGTAGAAGAAGGTGAGACGGTGACGGCCGGCGTCGGCGTCAATGCCTTGCTCGCATCGCCCCGTGATCGCGCCATGGCGCATGAGCTCGGGTACGGCGTGCGCTTCCACGCCGAGTCCTTTAGCGATCTCTGCCGCGTCGACGGTGATGGCCTCATCGCCGATCTTCGCGTCGGCAGTCGCGCTCACAACAGTGGAGACGGCATCATCCATGGCCGGGCCTCCGATAAGCCTTTGAGTATCTATGGAAACTAAGAAATACTCCAGGCCAAATCAAGAAACAGTGACATTGAAAGCAGCGAATTCCCTGCTGCAGCGCAGCACATTTAAAAGGAAATGCTTTTCGTCTGGATTACGTTATTCTGAATACGACTGTAGAATACTCGGATCGACTACCAACAAGCACGCATTCGATCACGGCTTATCGGAGTGTCCGAGTCCGCGATCCGGCGCAATCCGGTCGCGCACGAGCTGCTTGAGCTCCTTCATCTCGGGAAAGCGCCCTTCGTCCTTGCGCGACCAGATGAGCGTGCCGTCGAGGCGGACCTCGAACACGCCGCCCGTCGTATCGGGTGTGAGCGTCACCGAGCCGATCTCCTCGGCGAACGTTTGCAGCAGCTCCTGCGCCATCCAGCCGGCCCGCAGGCCCCAATGACACAGGCGACAGTAGGTGATCTCGACATTGGGGCTCGTCGGCATGCGCGCTCCCCTATCAGCCCTGATGACGGGCGATGATCTTGCGGACCTCCGCGACGAGGTCCTTCTGCTTCACCGAAACCTGCGCGGGCCGCGCCTCTTTCCACTCCTCGTGACCCTCGATCTCCTTGGCGGCCTTGGCCCCCTCGATGAGATCCTTGAGCGTCACCTCGCCGGCGTCACGCTCGTCCGAGCCCTGGATGACGACGCACGGAGAGCCGCGCTTGTCGGCGTACTCGAGCTGCTTGCCGAACTTCTTCGGGTTGCCGAGGTAAAGCTCCGCGCGAATGCCTTCGGAACGCAGCGTCTGCACCATCTTCTGATAGTCGGCGATGCGGTCCTTCTCCATCACCGTGACGATGACGGGACCGGTCGCGCTCTTGTCCACCTGCCCCGATGCATGCAGTGCCGCCTGCAGACGCGACACGCCGACGGAGAAACCGGTCGCCGGCACCTTCTGCCCGGTGAAGCGCTCCACGAGGCCATCGTAGCGCCCGCCCGAGCCGACCGAGCCGAAGCGCACAAGCTCGCCTTTCTCGTTCTCGATGGTGAACGTCAGATCGACCTCGAGCACAGGCCCGGTGTAGTACTCCAACCCGCGCACGATCGAAGGATCGAAGCTGACGCGCTCGGGCGAATACCCCGCCGCGCTGACGAGCTTGGTGATCTCCATAAGCTCGGCAACGCCCTCGCGGCCGATGGCGCTCTCCTTGACCACGTCACCGACGGCGATCAGCGACTCCTCGCCGCTTCCGGAAGTCACGAACCTCAAGACCTTGTCGATGGCCTGCGCCGTGAGCCCTGCACCCTCAGTGTAGTCGCCGGACTCGTCCTTGCGGCCGTCGCCCAACAGCATGGCGACGCCCTCGGGCCCGAGCCTGTCGAGCTTGTCGATTGCGCGCAGCGCCACAAGACGCTTCTTGGCGTCCGCCTGGGACGTGGGATCGATGCCGATGCTTTCCAGCACGCCGTCGAGAACTTTGCGAGAGTTGAGCTTCACCACCGCGCTGTCGCCGAGCCCGAGTGCTGTAAGCGTGTCCGCTGCCAGCATGCAGATCTCGGCGTCGGCTGCGATGCTGTCAGCGCCCACCGTGTCGGCGTCGAACTGCAGGAACTGGCGGAATCGCCCCGGCCCCGGCTTCTCGTTGCGCCACACAGGGCCGAACGCATATCGCCGAAATGGCTTTGTCAGCGTCTGGAAGTTCTGCGCCACATAGCGCGCCAGCGGCGCGGTCAGATCGTAACGCAGGCTCAGCCACTGCTCGTCGTCGTCCTGCAATGAGAACACGCCCTCGTTCGGACGGTCGAGATCGGGCAGGAACTTGCCGAGCGCGTCCGTATACTCGAACGATGGGGTCTCCAGCGGCTCGAAGCCGTAGCGCTCGTAGACAGCGCGGATCTTGTCGATCATCGCGGACTGCGCGCGCAGCTCGGCTGCCTCGATGTCACGAAGGCCTTTCGGCAGGCGGGCTGAAGGTCGCGCGTCTTTTTTCGGTTTTGCCATGGATGAATTGTAGAGATTGCGGAGGCTCGAAGCCCCCTATGGCCTCGGGTGAGGCCTTATAGCGGATCACCCGGCGCAAGGGAACGTTTGCAGCGCACACATGGCGAGACGCGAGTCGGCGGTGTCAGCCCTGGCCGGCCTGTGTCAGGTAGGCACGTCCCTCGATAATGTCGTACTCGCAGACGCGGCCCGGCATTTCGGACATCAGCACGACTTGCGGGTGCTTGTAGCGCGCCTGCCAGAGCGGGTGGTCGAAATCCCAGATCTTCACGTCGGCGCTGCGCCGGCCGATCTCGACGCCGACCGAGGATGGGCGCGTCCACAGCGGCGCATAAGAGCGCGCCGCGGAGACCGGCTCCTCGCTCTGACAGGCGGCGATGGCGCGATCGCGATAGGCGAGGACCAGCGCGTTCTCGGTCCCCTCGCGATAGAACTGCACCGTCGTCCAGACCTTCAATCCGGCCAGCACGGCGAGCACGATGACGAGCGCTCTCATCATGGGGCTTGCTCCCGCGGTAGAAAAGGGCGATCACCCCGGCGGCCGGCACCGCGCAAGGGATCAGGTTTTTCGCGCCTGCGAGTGTGGCCCGGTATGGTGAATAAACGGTTGCACGCCGTGTCGCACTGGCTTGTCACGGGCGCCGTCCTGCGGCAAAAGCGGCAGGTTGCCAGAAACGCCACTATGAACTTCTGTCCGGGGAGCACCTTGAAATCATGAAAAAGCGCATTCTGATCACCTGGCCTCTTCCCGAGGCGGTCATGGCCCGGGCCCGGGAAACCTACGACGTCATCGCGCATGGCGACGATCCCAAGATCACCATCGACGAGATGCTTGAGACGGCAAAGGACGTCGACGCCATCCTTCTCACCCTCAATGAGAAGTGCCCCAAGGAGGTGATCGATCGCGTGCCCGAGAACATCAAGTGCATCTCCACGTTCTCGATCGGCTTCGATCACCTGGACGTTCCCGCCGCCACCGCGCGCGGCATCAAGCTCGGCAATGCGCCGCACGGCGTGACCGTCGCCACCGCCGAGATCGCCATGCTGCTGCTGCTCGGCTCGGCGCGGCGCGCCCCCGAGGGTGAGAAGATGATCCGCACCCGCTCCTGGCCCGGCTGGCAGCCGCTGCAGCTCGTTGGCCAGCGCCTCGACAACAAGGTGCTCGGCATCTACGGCTTCGGCAAGATCGGCCAGGCGCTCGCCCAGCGCGCGCGAGGCTTCGACATGGAGATCCACTACTTCGACATCTACCGCGCCAAACCCGAGGTCGAGGCGAAGTACAACGCCACCTATCACGACAGCCTCGACAGCCTGCTCGCGGTCTCGCAGTTCTTCTCCATCAACGCGCCGTCCACCCCCGAGACGCGCGGCTTCTTCAATAAGGACGTGATCGAGAAACTGCCGCAGGGCGCCATCGTCGTGAACACGGCGCGCGGCGACCTCGTCAACGACGCCGACATGATCGCGGCCTTGAAGTCCGGACGTCTCGGCTACGCCGGTCTCGACGTGTTCGCTGGCGAGCCCAAGATCAACGAGGGCTACTACGACCTGGAGAACACGTTCCTGTTCCCGCATCTGGGCTCGGCCGCCATCGAGGCCCGCAACCAGATGGGCTTTGAAGCGCTCGACAACATCGACGCGTTCTTCGCCGGCAATGAGATGCCGTTCAAGCTCAACTAAGCGAGGGGATATGGCCGAGGCCCGTCTCAGCCGCATCATTCTCTACGTGCAAGACGTCGCGCGCCTGTCGGAGTTCTACCGGCAGGCGTTCGCCTTTTCGCTCGGACAGCACATCGAGGGCGAGTGGGCCGTCTTGCAAGCCGGCGCCTGCGAGATCGGTCTGCTCAAGGTCGGCGCCGGCTATCGCGCGCCGCCCGGCGGCTGGAGCGGCGACAACAACAACGCCAAGATCGTGTTCTCCATCGATGAGCCGATCGAGGAGACACGCGCGCGCCTCATCGCTCTCGGCGTCGACATGGGGCACGTCAAATCCTATCCCGGCCTCACCGGCCCGCTGTGCGACGGCCGCGATCCCGGAGGCAATGTCTTCCAGATCTCGCAGGCCGTGGCTTCCTGACCCATCGGTCTTTGCTGATCGGACTTCGATCACGATGCATGTCAAACAGGCGCGCAAACGCGCTCGATGTATTGAACGGGCATAATTCGGCGCGCAATCGCCATCCCGCGCTTGACAGCTACGCATACGGAGCGCTTGCTGCACTGCAAGTGTTCAACGCCCTCCTCTCTGAGGCCAACAAGAGGACAGCGCCATGGAACCCGATACACTTCCGACCGCTGAGACTGCGCAAACTAGCCGCCGTCCCATCTGGATGCGCGGCCTGTTCATGCTCCTACTCATGGTGGCATTCGGCATCGCCCAGGGACTCTTATGGCTGCTCGCCATCGTGCAGTTCCTGTGGCTGCTCTTTGCCGATGAGACCAACGCTTTCCTCGTTCGCTTCGGCAAGTCGCTGTCGCTCTGGCTCGCGCAGACGGCACAGTTCGTCACCTGCGCCAGCGACGAGAAGCCCTTCCCTTGGTCGGCTTGGCCCCCGGGCGACTGACACCTCGCTTTGGCAGCGATCGTGCTTAGCCCACCGAGAGGCCGAAACGCTTTTTCGACCTGGGTGTACTTTCCTCGCGCTGCGGTGCTAGACTTTGCACATGATGCAACGGGTTTGCGCGCACTGGCCAAAATACGCCGCCTCATTGCTCGTGCTGGCGCTCGTCGCGCTGGCAGCGATGAGCATTGCGCGCGCGCCGCAAGAACGCATCGCCACTCATCAAGCTCCGGAAGTCTCCGCCGTATATCCCGGCAGCGGCGCGACGCTCAGCGGCAGCGTCAAGCCCCAGCCCTACCTCCGATCGGCTTCGCGCACCCAGTCCGGACTGCGCAGCAAGACCTCGGCTGATCCCGCAGGCAAGGCGGTCGCAGAGGGCGAAACTCCGCTTGCGCGTTTCTCGCTCCAGCGCTCCGACCTTGGCGAAGGCGAGGCCCATTTCCCTTCGAGCTTCGTTGCGCTACGCGCCCTCGGTCCCAGGGCGCCGCCGGCTCACCTCACCTGAAGCTGCGCAGCGGCTCGACCCAAGAGCCAAATTGCCAAACTCGCACGGTGCGCGTGGCTGCCCACCGTCGCGCTTAGGATTCAACATATGGAAATCGAAAATCCACCGACCGGCTCCGCCGGGCCGGTCGCCACACAACGTGAAGCCGAACTTGCGGAAAAGCTGAGCAAGCGAACCATGCTGCTCGGTCTGTTCATCGCACTCTCGATGGCAGAGCTGCTCATCGTTATCGAGCTGGCCCGTCAAACGAGCTAGGCGATGAAACGCGGCCGGCGGTCTACCCGGTTCCGCCGGCCGCACTCACGTTCAATCGCCAGCAGGCTCCTTGCCGACTTGCGCGTCGACCTTCACGTCGCCCTGCTTCTCGAACACCAGCGTCAGCGGCAAGGTCTCCCCGTCCTTGAGCGGCTGCTTGAGATTCACCAGCATGACATGCAGACCGAGCGGCTTCAGCACGGCCTCGCCGTGGGCGGGCACCTCGATGCCGTTTGCGAGGTGCACCATCTTCATGACGTCGCCCTCCATCCGGCTCTCGTGCAGCATGACCATGCCCGCCGCATCGGTCTTGACGGCAACGAGACGGTCGGGTGCATCGCCCGAGTTCTCGATCTTCATATAAGCGGCGCTCGTCGTGGAGCTGCCGACGGTCGGGCGCGCCCAGGGATCGTCGATTTTCAACGTGCCGGCGCTGAAGTCCTCTGCCTGGGAAGCAACGAGGCTCATGCCGATCCCGAGCATGGCGGCAGCGAGCCTTGCTAGCGTTCTCATCGTTTCGTCTCCTCCTCAAAAGGCTTCTTACTAGCCGGGGTCTAGTCAGATCCTGATAGATGGGCAAACCCATCCCCAGAGCAAGGCGATGGCCGCGACGCGCGGCTGGTTGTCGAGGCGTCGGCTTCATCGCAGTTTCCGCGCCCGCGCCTCAAGCCAGCGTGCAGCGCACAACAGCCGCCCGTCCTCGCGTCGCGGGGCAACGAGCTGAACGCCGACGGGCAGGCCCCCCACTTCCAGCACCGGTAGCGTCACCGCAGGCATGCCGAGATACGTCCAAAGCCCGTTGAATACCGGATCGCCGGTGGTCTCCAGGCTGGCCGGCGCCGGACCCGCCGCCGCCGGCGTCAGAATCGCATCGAAGCCGGCGAGGCTCTCAACGACGGTGCGATAGGCCGGCTCGCGTCCCGTCATCGCAGCGATGTAGTCCTGCGCACTGATCTTGAGCCCCGCATCGAGCCGCTGCTTGAGCCCATCGGACAAGAGCCGCGGCGATTGCCGATAGAGCGAGCCGTAGTAGTGCGCGTTCTCGGCAAGCTGCACAATGCGCTGCCATGCGATGAGATCGCCCGTGACCGGCAGTGCAATTTCTCTCACGCTTCCGCCGAGCGTGGCGACGAGCCCTTCGAAGCGCGCGCGCATTCCGCTGTCAGCACTCTCCCAGGCGGGCGTCCGCAAGAAGGCAAAGTGCGGTGCACTCGCCAGAACCTGGCGCGATTCCTCCAGCAAGCTCGGGCCGTCATGCTGGTAGCTCACGGAGTCGAGCGGATCGAAGCCTGCCATCACATCGGCCATGAGCGCCACGTCGTCGAGCGAGCGCCCCAGCGCGCCGATCGTATCGAGCGTATGCGATTGGGCCAGCACGCCCGAGCGCGGAATCATCCCGATCGTCGGCTTGAAGCCGAAGACGCCGCAGAACGCGGCGGGCCGGATGATGGAGCCCGCGGTCTGCGTCCCGGTCGCGACCGGGATCATGTGCGCGCCGATCGCTGCGGCCGAGCCCGCCGAGGAGCCGCCCGGCGAATGTGCGCTGTTGTGGGGATTGCGCGTCCGCGACGGCGTCAGTAGCGCCAGCTCGGTCGTCACCGTCTTGCCCATGATGACGGCGCCCGCTCTCCTTAGAGCCGAAACGCACGGTGCATCCGTCGAAGGGCGCCGGCCGGCAAAAATCGGCGAGCCGTTCTCGGTCGGGAAGTCGGCCGTATCGATGATGTCCTTGATGCCGACCGGCACGCCGTGAAGCGGCCCGGTCGGACCGTCCGCTCGAGTTGCGGCATCGGCCGCGCACGCCTGCTCAAGCGCATGGGCGGGATCGAGATGGGCCCAGGCCTGAACCTCGGGCTCGCGCGCCTTGATCCGAGCCAAGCAGGCGCCGACCAACGCCTCAGAGGTGATCTCGCCCCGGCGGATCGCGGCGGCGGCTTCGGTCGCATCGAGGTCCGTAAGGTCGGCGGGGCTCGGAGGGCACATGTCTGTCTGTGATCCTTAGGCAGAGGGATGGAGCCGAGGCACACGGTGCCACCCCCCTTAACGATGTCGCGTCTAAGCCACAAATCGGCGTCGCATTTCGTCAGGGTGCGGCTGCCCCGCTCTTGACGGACTTTCACTTTCCTACCTATAGCTGCCCGCTCCGCCTACAGCGGCCCACAGGGCGTCTCATTGCGGCTCCAACCGGCCAGAGCACCTTGCCCGGTCCGGTTCGCGTGAGACGAGCGCAAAAGGGATTGCCGATGCCCACCAACGAGAGCCGCAATATTGGCCGAAATCTCCTGAAAATTCCGGGTCCTACGCCCATCCCGGAACGCATTCTGAGCGCCATGTCGCGCCAGATGCTCGACCACCGCGGCCCCGAGTTCCAGCAGATCGCCCTCGACATATTGGCCGCTTCGCGCTCCCTGTTCCGCACGGCAAACCCCGTCTTTCTGTTCCCGTCCTCCGGCACCGGTGCCTGGGAAGCGGCCTTCGTCAATACGCTTTCGCCCGGCGACGCCGTTCTCGTCATCGAGACCGGCCATTTTGCCGTCCTGTGGAGCAAGATGGCTGCGAAGCTCGGCCTGAAGCCCGAGGTGATGGCGACCGATTGGCACCGCGGCGCTGACGCCGACGCGCTCGAAGCCCGCCTCCAGCAGGACAAGACCCATCAGATCAAGGCGGTCTGCGTCGTTCACAACGAGACCTCGACGGGAACGCAAAGCTCGATCCCCGAC
>Ga0209347_1002241_pt1 | contig 26371 bp, 17 predicted proteins | sample AutmiccommuBRH23_FD_187382 | JGI IMG/M metagenome (GOLD analysis project Ga0209347, IMG submission 187382) | Deep subsurface microbial communities from Mt. Terri, Switzerland - Autotrophic microbial communities BRH/23 (SPAdes) (version 2) | ecosystem: Environmental > Aquatic > Deep subsurface >...
CGTCCTGACCCGACTCCTGGGTGGGATCGACGCCCCGGACCTCGGCGGGCTCGATGCGATCGTCGGCCCGATGTCCGGCGGCGAGCGTCGCCGGCTCGCCCTGGCCCAGCTGCTCGTCGACGACCCGGAGCTGCTCCTCCTCGACGAGCCGACCAACCACCTCGACGTCGAGGGGGTGGCGTGGCTGGCGCATCACCTGGCCACGAAGCGGCCCCGGCCCGGCAACGCGACCGTCGCCATCACCCACGACCGCTGGTTCCTCGACGCCTACGCGACCTTGACCTGGGAGGTCGACGACGGTGGCGTCAGCGCGTTCGAGGGCGGCTACGCGGCCTACGTCCTCGCCAAGGCCGAGCGCGACCGCCTCGCCGGCGTCGTCGCGGACCGCCGCTCCAACCTCATGCGCAAGGAGCTCGCCTGGCTGCGTCGCGGCCCCCCGGCGCGCACGAGCAAGCCGAAGTTCCGGATCGACGCCGCCAACGCGCTCATCGCCGACGAGCCCCCGCCGCGCAACGCGGTCGAGCTGACCTCCTTCGCGACGAAGCGGCTCGGCAAGGACGTGCTCGACCTCGAGGACGCCGTCGTCGTCCTGGGCCAGCCCCCGCACGAGCGGACGATCCTCGACCGCGTCACCTGGCGCCTCGCGCCCGGCGAGCGGGTCGGGCTCGTCGGCGTCAACGGGACCGGCAAGTCCACGCTGCTGCGCGCCCTGACCGGGGAGCAGCCCTTGACCGCCGGTCGCCGCAAGATCGGCAAGACGGTCGAGATCGCCCACCTGACGCAGGAGGTCCGCGAGCTCGACCGCTTCACCGAGTGGCGCGTCATCCAGGCCATCGAGGACGTCCGGCAGTTCACCACCCTCGGCGGCAAGGAGATCAGCGCCTCCCAGCTCGCCACCCGCCTCGGCTTCCCCGGCGGCCGGCAGCAGGCCCGCGTCGGTGACCTCTCGGGAGGCGAGCGCCGCCGACTCCAGCTGACCCGCCTCCTCCTCGGTGAGCCGAACGTCCTCATCCTCGACGAGCCGACCAACGACCTCGACATCGAGACCCTGACCAGCCTCGAGGACGTCCTCGACGGATGGGCCGGCACGCTCATCATCGTCAGCCATGACCGCTACCTCCTCGAGCGGGCCTGCGACCACCAGCTCGCCCTGCTCGGTGACGGGAAGCTCCGCGGCCTGCCGGGCGGTGTCGACGAGTACCTCCGCCTCCGGGCCGCCACCCCACGCCACCCCAGCCGTATGCCGCTGAGCCGGCCCAGCGGCATACGTGACCCCGCGGCCGGGGCTGGGTCCGCACCCTCCCCCGCAGCCGGCCCGAGCGCGGCGGAGGCCCGCGAGGCCCGCAAGACGATGTCCCGGATCGAGAAGCAGCTCTCGCGGCTGGCGGACCGGGAGGCGCGCCTCCACGGCGAGATGGTCACCGCGGCGACCGATCCCACCGCCCTCGCCGACCTCAACGCGAAGCTGCAGGACGTCGTCGCCGAGAAGGAGGAGCTCGAGCTCGAGTGGCTGGAGGCCGCCGAGCTCGTCGAGTGAGGATCCGCCGTCCTGACGCGACGGGGACGTGAGCCGTGCCACTCCGGCCGACAAACAGCCCAAACTCCGCACGGTCGACGGTGGACGCACCTACGGTGGTCGAAGAAGCTCGGGGGACCTCGTAGGGGAGGCGGGCCGATGCTCAGTCGACGGACGTTCCTGAAGTACACCGGGGCGACGACGCTCACGCTCTTCGCGACGACCGCCGCGGGTCAACGCGTCGCGCTCGCGAGCCTGCCGGGTGGCAGCCTCGATCCGAGCGCCGTGCCGAAGTTCGCCTCGCCGCTGCTCATCCCGCCGGTGATGCCGCGAGCGGGCACCGTCCCGTGGCGGGGAGCGGGGCGCGCCGACTACTACGAGATCGCCATGCGGCAGTTCGAGCAGGCCATGCTGCCGACGCCACTGCCTTTGACGACCGTGTGGGGCTACGGTCCGGCGGGTCCCGGAACCGCACTGCACCACGCGCCGTCGCTGACCATCGAGGCCACCGTCGGGGTCCCGGTGCGGGTCCGGTGGGTCAACGACCTCGTCGACGTCGACGGCCGAGCGCTGCCGCACCTCCTCCCGGTCGACCCGAGCCTGCACTGGGCGAACCCCGAGCGGCTGCCGGACCGGCACGGCCATCGGTCGACCGACCAGAAGCCGGACCTCACCGGCCGCGTCTTCGTGCCGCCCGGCGAGTACACCGACCCGGCGACGCAGTACACGACGTACCGGGGCCCGGTGCCGATCGTCACCCACCTGCACGGCGCGGAGGGGGTCGGCGACGAGAGCGACGGCTACACGGAGGCGTGGTACCTGCCCGCCGCGACCGACCTCGATCCCGAGCTCGCCACCTCCGGGCGGTGGTACGCCTACCTGGCCGGGCTGGCCCAGGAGCGCTTCGGCGTCGCGCCCGAGGCCGGGGCGCAGACGAGCCAGTACCCCAACCACAACCGCGCATCCACCCTGTGGTTCCACGACCATGCCCTGGGCCTGACCCGCCTCAACGTCTACGCCGGACCCGCCGGCTTCTATCTCCTCCGCGACGTCTCCGGTGGCGACGGGCCGATCCGCGACGCCCGCACGGGCGGGGCGGCCTCGCTCCCGGGCCCGGCGCCGCGGCGCACCGACCCTCCCCCGGGGAAGGCGTACTACGAGATCCCGATCGCCATCCAGGACCGGTCGTTCAACGCGGACGGGTCGCTCTTCTACCCCGACTCCCGGACCTTCTTCGACGGCGTGACCGGCCCGTGGGTGCCCGAGTCGGACCTCTCACCGGTCTGGAACCCCGAGTTCTTCGGCAACACCCTCATCGTCAACGGACGGGTCTGGCCGCACCTCGACGTCGAGCAGCGTCGGTACCGGTTCCGGGTGCTGAACGGGTGCCAGTCCCGGTTCCTCCTGCTCGACTTCACCGCCATCCCCGGCGTCGACGTCTGGCAGATCGGCAACGACGGCGGTCTGCTCCCGGACGCCGCCCACGTGACGGCCGACCTCGAGGGCAAGGTGCTCCTCGCCCCGGCCGAGCGGGCCGACCTCGTCGTCGACTTCACCGACGTCCCGCGTGGCGAATGGGTGCTGCACAACGTCGGGCCGGACGAGCCCTTCCGCGGCGGCGACTTCGAGCCCGCCGATGCGGCCACGACCGGTCAGGTCCTCCAGTTCCGCGTGGGCCGAGCGGTGACCCCGGACCGCTCCACCCCGCCGGAGCACCTCGTCCTGCCGGCGGTCCCTGCCCTGCCGGACGAGGGGCGGGTGCGCCGCGTCGCGCTCATCGAGGCCATGTCGATGGCAGCCGAGGACGCACCGGCGCGGGCCCTGCTCGGCGTCGTCGTCGGGGACCCGGCCGCGCCGGAGGGCGGGCACGTCTTCCCGAGCGAGTGGCACGAGGAGGTGACCGAGCACCCCGACCAGGGTGCGGCCGAGGTGTGGGAGATCTACAACACGACGGGTGACGCCCATCCCATCCACGTCCACGAGGTCGCGTTCGAGGTGGTGGACCGCCAGTCCGTCCACGTCGAGGAACCCCCGGACGACGGGCCCGAGGAGGACGAGCACGAGCACGAGCACGGCGCGGGGCCGACGGCAGTCGTCCGGATCTCGCCTGACAGCTCCGCGCGGGGCCCGGAGCACGGCGAGTCGGGACGCAAGGACACCGTCATCGCCTACCCGGAGGAGGTGACCCGGATCCGCCTGCAGTTCGACACCGCGGGGCGCTATGTCTGGCACTGCCACATCCTCGAGCACGAGGACCACGAGATGATGCGGCCCCTGCAGGTCGGCCCGATGGACCCCGCCCAACCCGGCTGACCACCACCACTGCCCATCGAAGGACCCCGATCGAAGACCCCGATCGAAAGAGCAGTTCGTCCCGGGAAGGACGAACTGCTCTTTCGATGGGAACGGGACGAACTGCTCTTTCGATGGGGTCAGCGGTTGTCGACCGCGGTCACCTCGATCGCGACGTCGGCGCCCGTCCAGAGGTGCGTCAGCACGTAGACCGACCCCGGCGGGATGACTGCAGACTCGTCCGCCGCGGACGTCGCGACCGACCCGGTCAGCCCGCACGAGCTGTCCAGGAAGTACAGGTCGAGGTCATGGCCGAGGCTCGAGTCGGCTGCGCTCGTGCCCCGCACGGACACGGAGTGCAGGCCGTCGGAGAACCCGGCCGGCAGCTTCGTCACCCAGCCGTCGACGCCCTGGGACGACGGCGGGAAGGTGCAGGCGGTGTTCATCTCGGTCCCGGTGACGCCGAAGACGTTCTGCAGCCCGGTGACGTCCCCGGCGGCGGGGTTGGGCGCCGAGATGGTGCCCTCGTCGGTGTGGGCCGGGTCGGGGGTCACCGTCCCGTTCTCCACGATGGCTCCCGAGCCGAACGCCTCGATCTCCGCGACCTGGGCGTACGTCGTCGTGTCGCCCTGCACCGAGTCGATGAAGAACCGCAGGTAGGCGGCCTTCGTCGGCGTGGCGAGGGCGAAGGACGTGTAGTTGAGGTCAGCGGCCGTCGGGCGCGGGGCCTGGTAGCCGAACGCCCCGGTCCGGACGGTCTTCCACGTGACGCCGTCGAGGGACGTCTGGACGGTGAAGTCCCTCACCGCCGAGAACCGGGACGCGTTCGTCGCCTTGAAGGCGCTGACCCGCACGGAGGAGACCGTGGCCGGGGCGGCGAGCTTGACCGTGACCCGCTCGTCGGGCCCGGCGTTGTAGGCGCCCTCGGCGTCCTTGCGGGTGGACCAGACCGAGGCGGCCGTGTCGTCGAAGGCGAACTTCGCAGGCTGGCCGGCGTCCTCGTTCGACACCGACACGATGGACGCGCCGGCCGCCGTGGACGCGAGGTTGGGTGCGAGCCTGACCACCCGGGACCGGTTCTTGCCCGCCGCCACCGAGAAGTCCTCGATCGTCTGCGTGCCGAAGCCCGGCGCCTGCACCGTCAGGGGGTACGTCCCCGCGACGGCCCGCACCGTCGCACCACCGGTCGAGCCGGTCCGCACGAGCGGGCTGACCCGGGCCTCGAAGACGCCGAGGATGACCTTGGCCCCGCTGATCGGCTCGCCGGTCGTCGCGTTGACGAAGGTGAGGGCCACGGTGCCGTTCCGGGCTGCGGTGGGGTGGTCGAACCCGGGCTGCGGGTCGGCGTCGTCACCGGTGGCCGAGACGGCCGAGGCGCCCGCCCCGCGTCGCGCGAACACCGACCAGATGAGGTCCGCGTCGTCCCCGTGGTAGCGGTCGAGGTCGGCCGTCAGAATGGCGTCGCGCTGGTCGAGGAAGGACGGGTTCGGGGCGCTGATCGGCATGGCGTCGGTGACGAGGCGGGCCGCCCGCTCCGCACCCTCGGCCTTGCCGTGCTCGGTCACCAGGGCCCGGTGCAGGTCCCAGAGGATCGCGGTCCAGATCTCGCCGTCCGCATGCACCTCCGGCCCGGTCACGTCGTAGCCGATGTCGCCGAAGGTGTTCGGGTTGTCGTTGTAGTCGTAGTTGCGGATGCCGCGCGTCTCGTTGCCGGTCGCGTAGGCGCCGACCACGGCCCGCGAGGTCTCGAGCCCTTCGGTGTAGGCGTGGTTGAGGGCGTACCAGTCGCCCCAGCCCTCGCCCATCGAGCCGGACTGGTGCGAGCCGAGCGCCCCGCCGCCGGCGACGTACCGGTTGGACAGGCCGTGGCTGTACTCGTGCTCGATCACCGACATGTCGAACGAGCCGTCGCGGTGCGGTCCCTCGAAGGCGTCCTCGATGGGCTCCCAGAGGAACATGCCGCTCCACGGCGGGATGCCGTCGTCGAGGGTCAGCATGTAGGCGTTGTCCCGCCCGGTGTAGGTCGGCGCGCCACCGGAGGCCGCGCCGGCCTGCACCAGCCCACGGATGGCGTCGCCGCCCAGCCCGCCCCGGCCGCCGTTGTCGGCCTGGAAGTTGCCGCCGCTCTCGGTGAAGCCGAGCCGGTAGAGGCGGTCGTGGATCCGATTGTGGTGGAAGAAGAGGTTCGTCGCCGCCGGGTTGAGGTCGTCGGCGTACGACGGCGGCACGGTCTGGCCCTTCGTCGCCGCCCACCGGTTCGCGTAGTCGTCGTCGAAGTGCCCGTCGACGGCAACCGGCCTCGGCGCGTTGTCGACCGGACCGATGAAGTTGGACCAGTTGGCGTAGGCGTCGGCGTTGTTGCCGAGAGTCGTGACGCCGGTCCCGGTGGCGCCGGTGAGGTCGACCCAGCCCTTCGGCGACTCCGCCGTCGCGCCGAACGGCGCCTGCCGCGGCTCGCCACCGGCGGGCGCGCCCGGGTAGTTGTCGTAGACGGTCCCGTGCGGGTCCTCGAACTGGACGACTCCGGCCCGGTGCAGGACCGCCCCGGTCGTCCCGTCGACGATGACCTCCCAGGCCCGCGTCTGCTCTTTGATGAAGAAGACCTTGTAGGCCGCGACCGGTCCGTTCCTCGTCGGGAAGACGACCTTGCGCGCGTAGCCCGGCCCGGCGAACGGCCCCCGCTCGAAGGTCGTGAAGCCGGCCTGCGTCCCGGTTGCCTTGGGGGCGAAGGCGACCCCCGGAGCGAGCTGCGCGGCCACCGTGAGCAGGGCCCCCGCCTCACCCAGCACCCAGCCCGACCTCAGCGTCTCCCCGGGGGCGAGCTCAGCGGCATACGACAGGATTCGGCCGTCCTTGGTGACGGCGACGATGGCGCGCCCACCGCGCGCTGCTGGAGCCCCGGCGACCGTCTGGACGAACGTCACGACGTGCGTGCCGGTCCCCGGGAGCGCGTGGTCCCTCGCGACGGACAGCGCGCTCACCTGTCGGGAGGTCAGGCCGTATGCCGCTGGGCTCGCTGCCAGCCAGGCGCGGGCGATGTCGACGGCTGAGCCCGAGGCGGGACCGGTGAGGTAGCCGTCGGCGCGGAGGGTCCGCAGCGTGCCGAAGCGGGGGTCCCACGTGGCGCGGGCGCCGGGACCCGACGAGGCGAGCAGGTCGGAGACCGCCGTCCGGGTCGCCTGGCTCGGGACGACGGGCTTGGTCACGGCCCGGGTGTCGAGCGTGGCGAGCAGGTCGTCGACGACGTCGGACAAGGTGTTGGACGTCAGTGGCAGGGCGCTCGTCGAGGGCGCGGCGACGGCGAGGGGTACGCCCGCCGCGGCAGTCAGGGCGCACAGTCCCACCGCGAGGACGTGCTTGGGGGTGATGCCCACAGGTTGCTCCTTTGCAGCTCCAGCTGGAGCGGGCCGGATCGGCCCGTCGGAGGTGCAACGAGACAGGTCGGGCGCAGGCTACGGAACCGGGTCAGGACTCCTGGGACTCCAGCGGCGCGAGCATGCGGCGCAGCAGCCCGGCCAGCGCGGCCTGGTCCGCCGGTGACAGCTCGGACAGGAGCGACTTCTCCTGCTCGATGAGGTCGGCCATGGCCGCGTCGACGACGTCCCGGCCCGCGGGGGTGAGGTGCACGAGGACCCCACGGCGGTCATGGGGGTCGGGTCGGCGCGCGACGAGGCCGCTGCGCTCGAGGCGGTCGACGCGGTTGGTCATCGTGCCCGACGTGACGAGGGTCTGCTGGACGAGCTGCCCGGGGGAGAGCTCGTAGGGCTTGCCGGCCCGACGGAGGGCGGACAGGACGTCGAAGGCCCACCCGTCGAGCGCGTGCACGGAGAAGGCCGACCCGCGCGCGAGGTCGAGGCGACGGGCCAGGCGGGACACCCGCGAGAGGACTTCGAGCGGCGTCACATCGAGGTCTGGACGTTCACGGCGCCAGGCAGAGACGATGACGTCGACGTCATCGACGGGCTGACGGTCGGGGCTCATGCCTCCACTCTAGGAGCACCGTCAAGAGTCTTGACATCAAGCAAAACTGGGGAGCGCACATGACAGAGTGGAGTGAGGCGGCTGAGCGTGGGCAGCGTGGGCGGGAGACGCTCTGGGACCCGGGCCAGTACGGCCGGTTCGCGGACGAGCGGGCCCGGCCGTTCCACGAGCTGGTGGCCCGGATCCGGACGGCGGCGCCCCAGCGGGTGGTCGACATCGGGTGCGGGCCCGGCGACCTCACCCTCGGGCTGGCCCGGCGCTGGCCGGACGCCCGTGTGGTCGGCGTGGACAGCTCGCCGGAGATGCTCGCGGAGGCGCGCACCCGTGATCGCGACGGCCGGGTCCAGTGGGTGGAGTCACGGGCCGAGGCCTGGGACCCCGTCGTCACGGGCGACCCCGCCTTCGACGTCGTCATCACCAATGCGACCCTCCAGTGGATTCCGACGCACCTGCGCCTCATCCCCGCGTGGTTCGAGGGGCTCGCCCCGGGTGGGACCTTCGCCATGCAGGTCCCGGCGAACTTCGACGCGCCCTCACACCGGCTCATGCGTGAGGTCGCCGCGCGTCACCCCCGCGTGGACGAGCTCGAGGAGCGACTCGACCGGGCCCGGTCCGTCGCCCTGCTCGAGACCTATGCCACCCTCCTGCTCGACCTCGGGGCCGAGGTGGACGCGTGGCAGACGACGTACCTGCAGGTCCTGCCCGCCGAGGAAGGCTCGCCGCACCCGGTCCTCGAATGGGTCCGCGGCACCGGCCTGCGTCCCGTGCTCAGCACGCTGAGCGAGGCGGAAGACCGGGACGCCTTCATCGCCGACTACGAGGGCGAGCTCGAGGCGGCCTACCCGCGGCGCGGCTTCGGGGTCCTCTTCCCGTTCAGCCGCCTCTTCGCGGTGGCGCACAAGCCCGGCTGACCCTGTGGCGTTGGTCACGGTGGGATCGGTGCAGAAACCCGGTCATGAAACCGCGACCCGCTCGTCTACCAGGTGGCGACGGTTTTCCGGACTCCCGTTCGTCAGGGGAGGGAGTGCCCCTGACGGGAACCCGGCCGCCGTCAGGCTCGCCCTTCTGAGGAGTTTCGTGGAGGGGACTCCTCGGAGGGGCGGGCCACATACTCACCCTCCCCGCGTTCTGAATCCTGCCGGCTCGACGATGCCCGGGTGGCACACTGGTCTGACAAGGGGGACGTCGGAAGGTTTGGTGCGTGGCGGCTGACATGTCGATGTGGTCGAGCGAGGCCTGGTCCTCGGCGGCCGACATGTACCTGCTCGCGCGCAGCCGCGAAGGCTCCGCAGAGGCCTTCGGCGAGCTCTGGCGGCGCCACCTGCCGGCCGCCTACGCCGTCGCCAACCGACACCGCGGGAGGACCGCGGCCGAGGACATCGTCGCCGAGGCGTCAGCGCGCGTCTTCGCCCTGATCCAGGACGGCAAGGGGCCCGACGAGCACTTCCGGGCCTACTTCCTGTCCGCGGTCCGGTCCGTCGCCGTCGACCACGGCCGGCGCGAGCTCAAGGTCGTGCCCGCCGAGGACGAGACCCTCGAGGACCTCGGCACACCTGTCGTCGACCCGCTCGGCGGCCTCGACCAGGAGTTCGACGCGGACCTCATCCGCACCGCCTTCCGAGCACTGTCCGAGCGGGACCAGCGGGTCCTGTGGCACACGACGGTCGAGGGCGAGGCCCCCCGCACCCTGGCGCCCGCGCTCGGAATGTCGGCCAATGCGGTCAGCGCGCGAGCCATGCGAGCCCGGGAGGCGCTGCGCGCCCACTACCTCGACGCGTGCGCCGAGCGAAGCCTGCCGGGCGCCGACAGCGACGAGTGTCGCTGGGCCATCGCGCACCTCGGAGCTCACGTCCGCGACCGTCTCCCGAAGCGGCAGAAGGCCCGGGTCGAGGAGCACCTGCGCACCTGCGGGCACGCCACGGCCGTCGCCGCCGACCTCCGGGCCATCCACGCCGAGTTCCCCGGCCTCATCGTTCCCTTCGTCTTCCTGGCCGGTGTCAGCACCGCGGGCTTCGTCAACGCCACGGCTTTCGCCGGCGCCACGGCTGGCGCCGGCTTGGCGACCGGGACCGGCAGCACCGTGGGCGCAGCGAGTGTCACAGGGAGCGCCACAGCGAGTGCCACAGCGAGTGCCACGGTGAGCACGCCGCCGCCGACCCCCGGCCTCGGCGACTCCCTCGGGCAGCTGGCCGGCCGGGCGAGCGCCCTCGTCGCCGGCGTCGCGATCGGGGTGGGCCTCGCCACCGCGGCCCCAACCCCCGTGGAGCCCGTGGTGGCGGTTCCGGCCCCGGCCGTGTCGGCCCCGACGACGGCGCCATCAGCCGTGCCGACGCGTCCCGCACCGCCGAAGCCGACCATCGCTGCCGAGCCGGCCCCGGCGCCGACGCGGGCCACGGTGACCACCACCCCTCGCCCGGCGCCGGCCAGGACGACCCCGCCCGCGCCCCGACCAGCTGCCGTTCCGGCCCCGGTCACGCGGGCTCCGCGGACCCCGACCAGCGAGCCAGCCCCGCCCCCGGCACCACGGGTCTCGGCGGCCGAGGCCTCCGTCCACGTCGTCCAGCAACGGGAGACGACGCGGTTCCTGTTACGGGTCCGGGGAGTCGAGGGCCCGATCACGATCGTCGTCACCACGCCCGCGGGCGGAGAGCTCACCATCAAGAACAGCCCGTGGGCCTGCTCGTCGGCGGCTCCGTCGTCGGTCCGCTGCACCGGGCAGGACGGTCAGGCGATGCTCGTCCAGTCGGGTCTCGAGGGGCCTTCCCCCATCCGGGTGGTCATCACCGACTCGACCGGCGCGAAGCGCACCCAGACGCTCTCCCTGGGCTGAGCGCGGCTGAACGGCGCGAGCCTGCCCAGGGGATGCGGCTCGAGGGCTCCGTCAGCGGCGGGTCGTCGCGAGCGTGGGGGAGCGGTCGAGACCGGCCAGGCCGTTCCACGCGAGGTTGACCAGGTGCGCGGCCACCTCCTCCTTCTTGAACTTGCGGCGGTCGAGCCACCACTGACCCGTCAGGGCCACCATCCCGACGAGCATCTGCGCGTGGATCGGCGCGGACTTCGGGTCCAGACCACGCTGCTTGAACTCCACGGCGAGCAGGTGCTCGACGCGAGTCGCGACGTCACCGAGGACGCTCGCGAACGAGCCGGTCGACTGCCCGGGGGGCGAGTCGCGCACGAGGATGCGGAAACCCTCGGAGTCGCTGTCGATGTAGTCCAGCAGCGCCAGCGTGGCCCGCTCCAGCAGGTGCCGTGCCCCCGCACCACCCTCGAGCGCAGCCGTGATCCCGCCGAGCAGGCGCTGGATCTCGCGGTCGACGACGACCGCGTAGAGGCCCTCCTTGCCGCCGAAGTGCTCGTAGACGACCGGCTTGGACACCTTGGCCCGCGAGGCGATCTCCTCGACGGTCGCCGCCTCGAAGCCCTTGTCCGCGAACACCCGACGACCGACCGCGACGAGCTGCTCCCGCCGCTCGGGTCCGGTCATCCGGTTGCGCGCCGGTGTGGAGCGAGGGGCGGGGGAGCGGTCGTCGGCGGTCACGGGTCCCATTCTGCCTGCGTCGGCGCGAGCGGGTCGGTGGCGTCCGTGGGCCTGCACTAACCTTGGGGCGTCCCTCACTCGGTGACGATCCCCGGTTGGTCTGTCGGCAGGGCCCGCCTGACTTTGAATCAGGACAAGCGACGCAGGTTCGACTCCTGCCCGGGGAGCCGACCGGAGCACGTCTGTGCCGGTACCCACGGACCTCGACGGCTCCCCGCGAGGAATCCCACCAGCCACTGAGCAGGCCGGCCGCGACGGAGCCAGCCCAGCGGCATACGGCAGGTCGGATCGGCCACTCCCGCGGGTGGACGTGGCGGGAGCGGCCCGTGCGCCGCTAGTAGCATGGCTGCGGCGCCCCGACGACACATCCGGGGAGGACGCCACCCCCACCAGGAGGAGCTGCCACCCGTGAGCGATCGCCGGCCGACCGCCGTGATCGTCCTCGCCGCCGGCGAGGGCACGCGCATGAAGTCCACCACCCCCAAGGTCCTTCACGCGATCGGTGGGCGCTCGCTCGTCGGCCACGCGATGCGGGCCGCCAGGGGCATCGACCCGATCCACCTGGCCGTCGTCGTCCGGCACGAGCGCGACCGCGTCGCAGCCCACATCGCCGAGCACGACGAGGACGCGATCATCGTCGACCAGGACGAGGTCAAGGGCACGGGCCGGGCCGTCGAGTGCGCCCTCGAGGCGCTGCCGGCCGACCTGACCGGAACCGTCGTCGTCACCTACGGCGACGTGCCGCTGCTGACCTCCGACACGCTCGAGCAGCTGTGTGCCGTGCACGACGCGGCCTCCGACGCGGTCACGGTGCTCACGGCGCTGCTCGACGACCCGACCGGCTACGGCCGCGTCGTCCGGGACGCGGACGGAGCCGTGGAGTCGATCGTCGAGCAGAAGGACGCGACCGACGAGCAGCGCGAGATCCGTGAGATCAACAGCGGCCTCTACGCCTTCGATGCCACGCTGCTCCGCGAGGCGCTCGGCGAGATCGGCACCGACAACGCCCAGGGCGAGAAGTACCTCACCGACGTCGTCGCCGTCGCCCGGCGGCGCGGGCTCACGGTGCACGCGCACGTCATCGAGGACATCTGGCAGACCGAGGGCGTCAACGACAAGGTGCAGCTCGCCCGCCTCGGCGCCGAGCTGAACCGCCGCACGGTCGAGCAGGCCATGCGCGACGGCGCCATCGTCATCGACCCGGCCACGACGTGGATCGACTCCGACGTGACGATCGGGCCCGACTCGGTGATCCACCCGGGCACCCAGATCCACGGCGCCACGACGATCGGCACCGAGTGCGTCATCGGACCGGACACCACGCTCAAGGACGTCGAGGTCGGCGACCGGGCCAGCGTCGTCCGGTCGCAGGCCGAGCTCGCCGTCATCGGGCCCGACGCGACGGTCGGCCCCTTCTCCTTCCTGCGTCCCGGGACGAACCTCGGCGCCAGGGGCAAGATCGGCGGGTTCGTCGAGACGAAGAACGCCACGATCGGCGCCGGCGCGAAGGTGCCGCACCTGACCTACTGCGGCGACGCGACGATCGGTGAGGGCGCCAACATCGGCGCCGGCACGATCTTCGCCAACTACGACGGCGTCACCAAGGGCCACACCAACGTCGGGGCCTGGAGCTTCGTCGGGAGCAACTCCGTCATCGTCGCGCCGCGCACGATCGCCGACGGGGCGTACGTCGCCGCCGGCTCTGCGGTGGTCAGCGACGTCGAGCCGGGACAGCTCGCCGTGACCAGGGCGCAGCAGCGCAACATCGACGGCTGGGTGGCGCGCCGCCGCGCCGGTACGAAGACCGACGAGGCTGCCCGAGCGGCCACCGAGACGAAGGGTGGCACCCGATGAGCACGATCAACAAGACGACCGAGAAGCACCTCATGGTGTTCTCCGGGCGGGCCCACCCGCAGCTCGCGCAGGAGGTCTCCGAGGCGCTGGGGACCGAGCTCGTGCCGACCAGCGCCTACGACTTCGCCAACGGCGAGATCTACGTCCGCTACGAGGAGTCGGTCCGCGGCTGTGACGCCTTCGTCATCCAGAGCCACACGTCGCCGATCAACGAGTGGATCATGGAGCAGCTCATCATGGTCGACGCGCTGAAGCGGGCGTCCGCCAAACGGATCACCGTCGTGCTGCCCTTCTACGGCTACGCGCGGCAGGACAAGAAGCACCGCGGTCGCGAGCCGATCTCGGCGCGCCTCATGGCCGACCTCTTCAAGGTGGCCGGCGCGGACCGCCTCATGGCCGTCGACCTGCACACCGCGCAGATCCAGGGCTTCTTCGACGGGCCGGTCGACCACCTCATGGCGATGCCGATCCTCAGCGACTACGTCAAGGACAAGTACGGCCACCTCGACCTCGCCGTGGTCTCGCCGGACGCGGGCCGGATCAAGGTCGCCGAGGACTGGTCGACCCGTCTCGGCGGAGTGCCCCTCGCGTTCATCCACAAGACGCGGGACATCAACCGGCCCAACGAGGTCGTCGCCAACCGGGTGGTCGGGGAGATCAAGGGCCGGGTGTGCGTCCTCGTCGACGACATGGTCGACACGGCCGGGACGATCACCAAGGCCGCCGACGCCCTGATGGAGGAGGGGGCCACGGCCGTCATCATCGCGGCGACGCACGCCATTCTGTCCGGCCCCGCGGTGGACCGGCTCAAGGCCTGCAAGGTCGACGAGGTCGTCGTCACCAACACGCTCCCCATCCCGGACGACCGGCGTTTCGACAAGCTCACCGTCCTGTCCATCGCCCCGCTCGTGTCCCAGGCGATCCGCGAGGTCTTCGAGGACGGGTCGGTCACCAAGCTCTTCGACGGCAAGGCCTGACCCAGCGGGGCTCCCAACAGAGGTGCCGTATGCCGCTGAGCCGGCTCGGCGGCAGACCGCTGGCTCGGTCTCCTCCCGCCCTGAGGGACGGATGACGCGGCTCGGCGCTGGCTGCGGCGGGCGGCGTGCCCAGCCGCGGGGTCCGGGGGCGCGAAGGTGCGTCATCGGTCCCCGGCGGGTCAGGTGCGGGCGGCCTTGCGTGCGCGGTAGGCCGCCGTGTGGGCCCGGGCCGCGCATCCGCCGTCGCAGTAGCGGCGGGACCGGTTCTTGGACAGGTCGACGATGACGTCGTCGCAGTCCTGCCCCTCGCACACCCGGAGGCGGTCGAGGCCGCCCGCACGGACGACGTCGACCATGGCGAAGGCGAGCTCCACGGCCATCCGCTCGGCGAGCGGGGCCTCGAGCGGGGTCGCATGGATGTGCCAGCCGAGGCCGTCGTGGTCGACGAGCCGTGGGACGGCGCCGGCCTCGCTCAGCATGGTGTTGACGAGCTCGACGACCTGCTGCTCGTCCGACTCCCAGAAGCGCCGGAGCCGGGGGCGCAGGGCCCGGACCGCGGCCAGCTCGGCCTCGTCGCGGTCGAACCGGCCGGTCCAGGGCTGCCCGGCGAGGAAGTCGCGCAGGTCCTCGACCGTGGTGAGGGTGTCGGACGAGGTGTCGCCGGGGACGGTGCCGGGCATGGTGTTGACCAGATCGGCCCCCCACAGCAGGGCCTCCTCCGCGTCATGGGTGAACATGGCCTTGACTCCTGACATCGATCCTCGTTACCGTCATGAGTCTAATCCGTTTGGCTCCTGACAGGAGGCTGCCGTGGTGCATCGCCACCCGCTGCTCGGCCTCGGCGCGGCGCTCGCGTCCTCGGCCGCCTTCGCGACGTCGGGGGCCTTCGCCAAGTCACTCCTCATCGGCGGCTGGGCGCCCGGCGCGGTCGTCACGCTCCGCATCACCATTGCGGCTGCGGTGTTGCTCGTGCCCACCCTGTGGGTGCTCCGCGGCCGATGGGACGTGCTCCGGCGCAACGCCCGGCTCGTCGTCGGCTACGGCCTCACGGGTGTCGCCGGGTGCCAGCTCGCCTACTTCTACGCCGTGAGCCACCTCTCCGTGGGAGTGGCCCTGCTGCTCGAGTACCTGGCGCCTGTCCTCATCGTCGGCTGGCTGTGGCTCCGACGCGGGCAGGCGCCGCGCGGTCTCACCGTCGTCGGCGTGATCCTCGCCGTCGCCGGCCTCGCCCTCGTCCTCGACGTCCTCGGCGGCATGCGCCTCAGCGCCGCAGGGGTCCTGTGGGGTCTCGCGGCTGCCGTGATGCTCGTCCTCTACTTCCTCATCACTGCGGGCGTCGACGAGGACCTCCCACCCGTCGCGCTCGCCGGCTCCGGCCTCGTCGTCGGTGCTGCGGTGCTCTGGGCCGGGGCGCTCGTCGGAGTGCTGGACGTGACGCGCGGGGACGCGACCGTGCTCCTCGGCCGCACGAGCGTGCCCTGGTGGGTGCCGGTGCTCGTCATCGCGGTCGTCGCGGCGGCCTTCGCCTACGTCGCGGGCGTGGCGGCGGTGCGTCTGCTCGGGGCCAAGGTCGCCTCGTTCGTCGCCCTCACCGAGGTGCTCTTCGCCGTCGTCTTCGCCTGGCTCGTCCTCGCCGAGCTCCCGACGCCGGTCCAGCTCGTCGGCGGCGTGCTCATCGTCGGGGGACTGGTGGCGGTCCGCCTCGACGAGGCCCGCGGAGGCCGGCCCGGTCCGTCGGCCAGGCCCGGGCCGGCATCGGCATCGGCTTCGGCTTCGGACTCGGACGAGGCCTACGCGGCCGAGCTGCTCCCCACGGGCGCGCTCAACCCCGACCCGATCGGCGAGCGCGCACGCTGACCCTCCGCTCACGGGCCCCCGGACGGGGACGGATGACGCACCTTCCGGTGGTCACGGGGCGACCCCGAGCGGGCCGGCGCGGCGCCCCAGCGGGAAGGTGCGTCATCGGTCCCCAACAGGAAGCGGCCCCGCAGACCCGCGAGTCGGCGGGAGGATCGGGAGGAAACGGACAGCGGGAGCGAGCTCAGCGGCATACGGGATGGTCGATTTCGTGCCTCCGGCGGGCATCGGTAAGATCGACTGGTTGCCTCGGCGAGGGACGCTGCACGGCTGACAGGCCGTGGGTCCGTGATCGACGCGGTGGAACCTGGACTCCGGTCCGGTCCGCCCCTGCGTGCGGACCGCCAGCCACCCGCGCACCGTCCCGCGTCGAGGCCCAACCGCAGCTCACCACCGAGACTTCAGGAGTACCCCGTGTCTGACGCAACCAAGCTCTCCGCCGAGAAGCGCACCGACTTCGGCAAGGGCGCCGCCCGCAAGATCCGCCGCGCCGGCAACATCCCCGCCGTGATGTACGGCCACGGCACCGCGCCGGTCCACATCACCCTGCCGGGGCACGACACGTTCCAGGCGCTGCGCCACACCAACGCCCTCCTCACCATCGTGGTCGACGGCAAGGAGGCGCTCGCCCTCGCCAAGGACATCCAGCGCGACCCGATCAAGCCGATCATCGAGCACGTCGACCTCGTCGTCGTCCGCAAGGGCGAGAAGGTCACCGTCGACATCCCGGTCCACCTCGAGGGTGAGGCCGCCCCCGAGACCGTCGTCACGCTCGACCACTCCTCGCTGCAGGTCGAGGCCGAGGCGACCCACATCCCCGAGAACGTCGTCATCTCCATCGAGGGCCTCCCGGCCGGCACCCAGATCCTCGCCGGCGCCGTCACGCTCCCCGAGGGCACGACCCTGGCCACCGACCCGGAGGCTCTCGTCGTCAACGTGACGCAGGCGATCTCCGAGGCGGCCCTCGAGGCCGAGCTCGCCGAGGCCGAGGCCGAGGCCGGCATCGAGCACGAGGCACCGTCCGAGGCGGCCGCGGAGGGCGAGGCCGCCGCCGAGGGCGAGGGCGCCGAGGCGCCTGCCGAGACCACTGAGGCCTGAGCGCCTCAGTCGGGGTGGTCACCAGCCGAGGGGCTGGCTGACCACCCCGACCCCGCCCCGCGCTCGTTCGCCGCGACCCACCGAGGAAGGTCATGGACACCTGGCTCGTCGTGGGACTGGGCAACCCCGGCCCCGCCTATGCCGGCAACCGGCACAACGTCGGCGCGATGGTCGTCGACGAGCTCGCGTCGCGGCACCGGCTGGGCTCCTTCAAGACGCACCGGTCGCGCGCCCGCGTCGTCGAAGGGCGGTTCCGGGTGCCGGGGCCGAAGGTCGTCCTCGCGGTGCCGCTGACCTACATGAACGTCTCGGGCGGTCCGGTCGCCGGCCTGCTCAGCTACTTCGGGGTGCCCCTCGAGCGGCTCGTCGTCGTCCACGACGAGCTCGACATCGACGCGGGGCTGGTCCGCCTCAAGGTCGGCGGTGGGGAGGGTGGCCACAACGGGCTGCGCTCGATCAGCCAGTCGGTCGGCTCGAAGGACTACCACCGGGTGCGGGTCGGCATCGGGCGTCCGCCCGGGCGACAGGACCCGGCCGACTACGTGCTCCGGGACTTCGGCAAGCAGGAGCGGGCCGAGCTGCCGTTCCTTCTCGATGAGGCCGCCGACGCGGTGGAGGCGCTCATTGACGTCGGCCTGCTGGACGCGCAGCAGCGCTTCCACGCGCCGCGCCCCTAGAACCCGTTGCCCGTATGCCGCTGAGCTCGCCCCCCACGCTCGCCGGGTCCCGCTCCTCCCGCCGTCGCCGGCCGTCGCCGCCCCTAGACTGGAGGATCTGATGCCTCACGCACTCCTGCCCGCGTTCCGGGCGCTCCCCGATGTCCAGGCCGTCCTCGATCAGGTCGGTCACGCACGCCTCGTCGACGTCTCCGCCTCGGACGGCACCCGCCCGTTCCTCGTCGCCACGCTCGCCGAACGGATGGCGGAGGCTGCGGGCAAGTCGGCTGCGGGCAAGTCGGCGGCGGGCGAGTCGGCGGCGGGCGGCCCCGCCCCGATCGTCGTCGTCACCGCCACCACCCGCGAGGCCGAGGACCTGGCGACCGCCCTCGGCGCCTTCCTGCCCCCGGACGGGATCGCTGTCTTCCCCAGCTGGGAGACCCTGCCCCACGAGCGACTCTCGCCCCGCAGCGACACCGTCGGCCGGCGACTGGCCGTCCTGCGCCGGGTCGCCCACCCCGACCTGGCCGACTCTGCCTACGGTCCGCTGTCGGTCGTCGTCGCGCCCGTCCGGGCCCTGCTCCAGCCGGTCACCAAGGGCCTCGGAGAGCTCGTCCCGGTGCGCCTCGAGGCCGGTGACGAGCGGCCGCTCGAGGACGTCGTCGACGCCCTCGCCGCTGCGGCCTACACGCGCACCGACCTCGTCGAGCGCCGCGGTGAGTTCGCCGTCCGGGGCGGCATCCTCGACGTCTTCCCGCCCACCGAGGAGCACCCGGTCCGCGTCGAGTTCTGGGGCGACACCGTCGAGGAGGTGCGCTGGTTCAAGGTGGCCGACCAGCGCTCCCTCGAGATCGCCGAGCACGGCCTCTGGGCACCCCCGTGCCGGGAGGTGCTGCTCACCCCCCAGGTGCGGGCCCGGGCCAAGGCGCTCGCCGGTCAGCTCCCCGGCGTCGCCGACATGCTCGCCAAGGTCGCCGAGGGCATCGCGGTCGAGGGCATGGAGTCCCTGGCGCCGGCCCTCGTCGACGGCATGGAGTCGGTGCTCGACGTCCTGCCCGTGGAGTCGCTCATCGTCCTCGCCGACCCCGAGCGGATCCGGCGCCGGGCGCACGACCTCGTCGCGACGAGCGCGGAGTTCCTCGAGGCGAGCTGGGCCAACGCCGCCGCCGGCAACGACGTGCCGGTCGACCTCCAGTCCCTGCTCGGATCGGCCTCGTACTGGACGCTGGCCGAGGTCCGGCGCCATGCACTGACTCACGACCGTCCGTGGTGGACGGTGACGCCCTTCGCCGCCGACGCCGGCCTCGAGATCGAGGACGACGACGTCGACGCCCGCCTGAGCATCGGGACGACCGACTCCGAGGCCTTCCGGGGGGACACGGGCCGCGCCGTCGACCACCTGCGCGAGCGGGCGACCCAGGGCTGGACCGTCGCCGTCGTCACCGAGGGGCCGGGTCTGGCCAAGCGCGTGGACGAGGTGCTCCGGGATGAGGAGGTGCCGGTACGCCTCCTCACGCGCGGTGACCTGCAGCCAGGCGTCGTGGCCGTCTGCACCGCACCGCTCGGCCGCGGTTTCGTCCACGAGGCCGGGCGCCTCGAGGTGCTCACCGAGACCGACCTCACGGGCCAGCCCGGTGGCGGCACCTCGACGAAGGACATGCGCCGGATGCCCTCGCGCCGGCGCAACCAGGTCGATCCGCTCCAGCTCCGCCCGGGGGACCACGTCGTCCACGAGCAGCACGGCGTCGGCCGGTTCGTCGAGATGATGCAGCGCACCGTGGCCGGGGCGACGAGGGAGTACCTCGTCATCGAGTACGCCGCCTCCAAGCGGGGCCAGCCCGGGGACCGGCTCTACGTCCCGACCGACCAGCTCGACCAGGTGACGAAGTACGTCGGCGGCGAGGAGCCGACCCTCAACAAGATGGGCGGATCCGACTGGACGAGGACCAAGTCGCGGGCCAAGCGCTACGTCAAGCAGATCGCCGCTGACCTGATCCGGCTCTACAGCGCGCGCCAGGCGACGAAGGGGCACGCCTTCAGCGCGGACACCCCGTGGCAGCGCGAGCTCGAGGACGCCTTCGCGTACGTCGAGACCCCGGACCAGCTGTCGAGCATCGACGAGGTCAAGGCCGACATGGAGAAGCAGGTGCCGATGGACCGGCTCATCTGCGGTGACGTCGGCTACGGCAAGACCGAGATCGCGGTCCGGGCGGCCTTCAAGGCGATCCAGGACGGCAAGCAGGTCGCCGTGCTCGTCCCGACGACGCTGCTCGTCAGCCAGCACCTGCAGACCTTCTCGGACCGCTACGCCCAGTTCCCGGTCACGGTCAAGGCACTGTCCCGGTTCCAGACCGACAAGGAGGCCAGGGAGGTCCTCGACGGACTGGCACGCGGCACGATCGACCTGGTCATCGGCACGCACCGGCTCCTCGCGAAGGACATCCAGTTCAAGGACCTCGGGCTCGTCGTCGTCGACGAGGAGCAGCGCTTCGGCGTCGAGCACAAGGAGCTGCTCAAGACCATGCGCACCGCCGTCGACGTCCTGTCCATGTCGGCCACCCCGATCCCGCGGACGCTCGAGATGGCCGTGACGGGCATCCGCGAGATGTCCACGCTGGCCACGCCGCCCGAGGAGCGCCACCCCGTCCTCACCTTCGTCGGCGGCTACGACGAAAAGCAGATCACCGCCGCGATCCGGCGCGAGCTGCTCCGCGAGGGCCAGGTCTTCTTCATCCACAACAAGGTGAGCAGCATCGAGAAGGCGGCCCTCCGGCTGCGCGAGCTGGTGCCCGAGGCGCGGATCACGACGGCGCACGGGAAGATGGGCGAGCACCGGCTCGAGCAGGTCGTCGAGGACTTCTGGCAGAAGCGCTCTGACGTGCTCGTCTGCACGACGATCGTCGAGACCGGCCTCGACATCTCCAACGCCAACACCCTGATCGTCGAGCGGGCGGACCTGCTCGGGCTCTCCCAGCTGCACCAGCTGCGCGGGCGGGTCGGCCGGGGGCGCGAGCGCGCCTACGCCTACTTCCTCTACCCGCCGGAGAAGCCGCTCACCGAGACGGCCCACGACCGGCTGCGGACCATCGCGAGCCACACGGACCTCGGCTCCGGCATGGACGTCGCGATGAAGGACCTCGAGATCCGCGGGGCGGGCAACCTGCTCGGCGGCGAGCAGTCGGGGCACATCGCCGGCGTCGGCTTCGACCTCTACGTCCGGCTCATCGGCGAGGCGGTCGCCGACTTCCGCGGCGACGGCGAGACCGCCCCCGCCGAGATCAAGATCGAGCTACCCGTCGACGCCCACCTGCCGCACGACTACGTCCCCGGCGAGCGGCTGCGTCTCGAGGCCTACAAGAAGCTCGCGACCGTCGAGTCCGACGAGGCCGTCGACGAGATCGAGGCCGAGCTGCGGGACCGCTACGGCGCCCCACCGAAGCCGGTCGAGAACCTGCTCGAGGTGGCGCGGCTGCGGGTCGTCGCCCGCAAGGCCCGGATCGGCGACATCGGCGTCCAGGGCAAGCACGTGCGTTTCGGCCCGGTCAAGGACCTGCGCGAGAGCCAGCAGCTGCGCCTCATGCGGCTCTACCCCGGGACCATCGTCAAGGACGCACTCGGGACGATCCTCGTGCCCGCCCCGACGACGGCCCGGGTGGGGGGCAAGCCGCTGCGCGACGTCGCGGTCCTCAGCTGGGCCCGGCAGGTGATCACCGCCGTGCTCCTCGACGACATCGCGGCGGCCGGAGGGGTGTCAGCTGCCCGATCGACGGCACCGTAGGATGACATCCGGATCCGTCCGAGGAGGAGTCAAGTGAAGCAATCGTCGGTCCGCGCCCGGTCACCCCGGCGCATCGCAGCGACCGCTCTCGTGGGGCTGACGGCCGTCACCCTGCTCGCCGGCTGTGGCTTCGAGGCCAGGCAGCAGGGCGCCGCGGTCGTCAACGGCCAGGTCATCCACGAGGACGAGGTGGAAGAGACCGCACAGCAGCTTCGCGACGCCAAGTTCGACTTCCCCGAGAACATCGTCGTCACGGCCCTCGTCGCCGCGCCGCTCCTCGAGGACGCCATCAGCGAGTCCAAGAGCTGGGAGCCGGACGCGACCTACGCCAGCGCCATCGCCGCGATGCCCGGCGCCACCGAGACCACCAAGGAGTTCGTCTCGGCCGTCGCCCTCATCCAGTCCGGCATGATGACCGACCAGGACGTCCAGCGCTACCGCGACAACCTCGCGAAGGCCGACATCACGATCAACCCGCGCTACGGCGAGCTGCTGCGGTCCGAGCAGGGCCCGGTGTTCTTCACGATCGGCCAGAAGCAGCCGAACTGGATCGTCACCCCCAGCGAATGACCGCCGCGACGAGCGACTACCTCCCCGACGACCGCCGCGTCGTCCTGCTCGTCTCGACCCCGCGCGTCGCTCCGGGCGTGCTCACCCGGGACGCCTGGGCGGCACTTGGCGCCGCGCGGCAGGTGTGGTCCGCCACCGACGAGCCCCAGGCCGAGGCGATCATCGAGTCCGGCATCGACGTCGTGGCCCAGGACCGGGCGGACGTGCCTTCGCTCGCCCGGCGAATCGTCACCGCGGCAGACACCGGCACCGTCGTGTGGGTCGGCTCGGCCGACGGTGACCCCGGGCTCAACGAGGCCATCGCCACCGAGGTGACCCGCCTACCCGAGCCGCCCGACGTGGAGGTGCTCATCGGCGCCTTCGACCTCCCGGGGGCCCGGCTGCTCGACGTCGTCGCCGTCATGGACCGGCTGCGGTCGCCCGGTGGCTGCCCCTGGGACGCGGAGCAGACGCACGAGAGCCTCGTGCCGTACCTCCTCGAGGAGGCCCACGAGGCGGTGGAGGCCCTCGAGAGCGGCGACACCGACCACATGCGCGAGGAACTCGGCGACCTGCTCCTCCAGATCGCCTTCCACTCCCGCGTCGCCGAGGAGCACGAGACCGCACCCTTCGACATCGACGACGTGGCGGGCGGGCTCGTCGAGAAGCTCGTCCGCCGCCACCCCCACGTGTTCGCCGACGTCGACGCGGAGACCCCAGAGGCGGTCGAGGCCAACTGGGAGACGATCAAGGCGACCGAGAAGGAGCACCGGCTCCACCCGCTCGAAGGCGTCCCCTCGAGCCTGCCGGCCCTGGCCCGTGCCGAGAAGTACGTCGGACGGCTGGAGAAGGCCGGCCGGTCCGATCTGCTCGACGACGCCGAGGCCCCAGCGGACCTCGGCGCCCAGCTCCTCGGCATGGTTCGCCGCGCCCGGGCTGCCGGCGTCGACGCCGAGGGCGCCCTGCGCGAGACGCTGCGACGACTGATGGCGGCGAGTGAGGGCCGACCCCGTCCGGAGTGAGCCCGGATCCGGGGAGCGAGCCCAGCGGCATACGACCGCGTCGTCCCTCGGTGACGGTGGGCGCGGACGTCGGAGGAGTCGGCCTCAGTAGGCGCCGCGCGAGCCGAGGACGGCCCGGAGGGTCTTGATGACGATCGACAGGTCCTGCACCAGCGACCAGTTGTCCACGTAGTAGAGGTCGAGCCGGACGGTGTCCTCCCACGACAGGTCACTGCGCCCGGAGACCTGCCACAGACCGGTCATGCCCGGCCGGACGTGGAGGCGGCGCTGGACGTCCGAGGAGTAGCGGCGCACCTCTGCCGGCAGCGCCGGGCGGGGGCCGACGAGGCTCATGTCGCCGGCGAGGACGTTCCACAGCTGGGGGAGCTCGTCGATCGAGTAGCGACGGATGAACCGGCCGACCGGCGTGATCCGTGGATCCTGCTGGGCCTTGAACAGGACGTGCGCCGGGTCGTGGTTGAGGTGCGTGAGCCCGGACAGCTGCGCCTCGGCGTCCACGACCATGCTCCGCAGCTTGAGGCACTCGAAGAGGTTGCCGTCCCGGCCCACGCGGGTCTGGCGGAAGAGGATCGGCCCACCGTCGTGCAGCTTGACCGCCAGGGCCACGCCCAGGACGAGCGGGGAGGTGAGGACGAGGCTGGCCGTGGCACCCACGACGTCGAAGGCCCGCTTCAGGCCGCGGCTGGCGCCGAGGCTCTGCGGCTGCTCGACGTGGACGAGGGGCAGGCCACCGACGGGTCGCATCAGCATCCGGCCGGAGGAGATGTCGCTGAGGCTCGGCACGACCGCCATCTGGACGTGATGGCCCTCCAGGTCCCAGGCGATCCGGCGGAAGTCGGTGGACGAGGCGAAGGCGCCCTCGGTGAAGACGACGAGGTCGGCCTGGTGGTCCCGCGTCGCCAGAGCGGTGTCGGTGCTCAGGCCGACGACGGGAACGCCGCGGGGGGTGGTGGCCAGCTGCTGCGACGGGGGCAGCAGGGCCCCGACGATGCGGTAGCCCAGCCAGGACTCCCGGTCGAGGACCGCCGCGACCTCGTCGACGTGCCCGGCGGACCCCGCGATGAGGACCTTGGTCAGGAGGTGGCCCCGGTGGTGCAGCCGGTGGACCAGGCGGCGGGCCGACCACCGCCACACGAGCAGCAGCGGGACCCCGACGAGGAAGAGCAGGACGAAGAAGCCACGGGAGAGGTTGAACTTCGTCAGGTAGCTGACGATCCCGATGAGGCCGGCCGTCATGCCTCCCGCCGCGAGCACGCGGGCGTACTCCGTCGTGCCGACCCCCAGCTCCGTCCGCCGGTAGGTGCCGGCCGCCACGTTGACGAGCATCCACCCGAGCACGATCCACAGACCGAGGGCCTGGGCCACATCGGTGATGTCCTCGGTCGCGCGGAAGATCGTCAGCCGGTGGCGGCCCACGGTGGCGAGGACCGCGGCGACGACGATGACGGCGAGGTCCCCGAGGGCCAGTCCGAGCTGGAGGACCCGCACGCTCCGGGTCCGGTCCGTGTAGGGCTGGGCCACGGGCCGGGAGGCGACGTCAGGCATCACGCCGACGTCGTGCACGGACTGGACCATGTCTCGATGAACACCCAACCTCGACGCGTCGCCGCGCCGTCCCTGTGTCTGGACCGCTCTTCCCCCGAGCGAACCCTTGAGAGTATGCCCGCAGCCGGGGACGGCGGCAAAGAAACGACCAGAAATCGTCGACCGGGTGCGTCGACACTCCTGAGCCCGGATGCCGGGTCGGTCGTCGAGGGGGAAGGCGCGACGGACTACGCTCGGGGGCGTCACGACCCTCACAGCGACGTGAGCATCGACAGCCCGACCGGTTCGACCGACCACAGGAGCAAGAGTGGCCACCATTGAGGAGATTGGCGCCCGCGAGATCCTTGACTCGCGAGGAAACCCCACCGTCGAGGTCGAGATCCGTCTCGACGACGGGACGTTCGCCCGGGCAGCCGTGCCATCCGGCGCGTCGACCGGGGCCTTCGAGGCGGCCGAGCGCCGTGACGGTGACAAGGGCCGCTACCTCGGCAAGGGGGTCGAGCAGGCCGTGGACGCCGTGATCGAGCAGATCAACCCGCGGCTCATCGGCTACGACGCGAGCGAGCAGCGTCTCATCGACGCCGAGATGATGGCGCTGGACGGGTCGTCCAACAAGGAGAACCTCGGCGCCAACGCGATCCTCGGCGTCTCCCTCGCCGTCGCCCACGCTGCCGCCGAGTCGGCCGGACTGCCGCTCTTCCGCTACGTCGGCGGCCCGAACGCGCACGTGCTGCCCGTCCCGATGATGAACATCCTCAACGGCGGGTCGCACGCCGACACGAACGTCGACATCCAGGAGTTCATGATCGCCCCGGTGGGGGCGCCGACCTTCCGCGAGGCCCTGCGCTGGGGGACCGAGGTCTACCACTCGCTCAAGAAGGTCCTGCACGACCGCGGCCTGTCCACCGGCCTGGGCGACGAGGGTGGCTTCGCGCCGAACCTCGAGTCGAACCGTGCTGCGCTCGACATCATCGTCGAGGCCATCACCGCCGCCGGCTACGTGCCCGGGCGCGACATCGCCCTCGCCCTCGACGTCGCCGCCTCCGAGTTCCACGAGGACGGCTCCTACCAGTTCGAGGCGGCGACCAAGTCGGCCGACGAGATGATCGACTACTACGCCGAGCTCGTCGACGCCTACCCGCTCGTCTCCATCGAGGACCCGCTGAACGAGGAGGACTGGGAGGGCTGGACGGCCATCACCGAGCGGCTCGGCGACCGGGTGCAGATCGTCGGCGACGACCTGTTCGTCACCAACCCGGAGCGTCTCGGGCGCGGCATCACGAGCGGCGCGGCCAATGCGCTGCTCGTCAAGGTCAACCAGATCGGCACGCTCACCGAGACGCTCGACGCCGTGACGCTCGCCCAGAGCAACGGCTACCGCTGCATGATGAGCCACCGTTCCGGCGAGACCGAGGACGTCACCATCGCCGACCTCGCCGTCGCGACGAACTGTGGCCAGATCAAGACGGGCGCCCCGGCCCGCTCCGAGCGCGTCGCCAAGTACAACCAGCTGCTCCGGATCGAGGAGGAGCTCGACGACGCAGCCGTCTACGCGGGTATCGGGGCCTTCCCGCGCTTCGACGCGTCCCGCTACGAGGGCTGAGGACCCGCTCCGCACATTCCATGGAGGCCTGATGCCAGACCGCACCCCGTCCCGTCCGGGCGGCGACGACCGATCCCGGTCGAGCCGTGGCCCGGCGGGTGGGGG
>Ga0209347_1002243_pt1 | contig 26337 bp, 21 predicted proteins | sample AutmiccommuBRH23_FD_187382 | JGI IMG/M metagenome (GOLD analysis project Ga0209347, IMG submission 187382) | Deep subsurface microbial communities from Mt. Terri, Switzerland - Autotrophic microbial communities BRH/23 (SPAdes) (version 2) | ecosystem: Environmental > Aquatic > Deep subsurface >...
GTTTGATGCTGTGATACTCAGATACGCGGCAAGGGTTAATGGATTAAGCTCAGTTGCTCTTACAAAGCTTGATGTCCTGGATACATTGGATACAGTCAAAATTTGTACGGGTTACAAATATCAAGGAAAGACCATAACAGAATTCCCCCATAGTTTAAAATATTTATCCCAGTGCCAACCTATTTATGAAGAGCTTCCCGGTTGGAAACAGGATACTAGCGATGCTCGTACATTCGATCAGTTACCTGATAATGCTAAAAACTATGTTCGGAGGCTGGAGGAATTGACAGGTGTTAAAGCCTCAATAGTTGCTATAGGACCTAAGCGGGACCAAACAATACCAGTCATAGAAATTTTTTAGCATAAATATTCAACAGCAGTAATGTAGATTGCTGCTGTTTTTTTACACTATCAGAAAGTATAACTTTCTGATTAGCATAAATGCAACTAAGGCTTTCGCCGACGTCTAAAGACTTGGCGTAAGCCAAGTTTTATTAATAGATTAGACCAGAATTCTAGATAAAAATCGTTGGCTTATTGGCAGGATTTTCTGAATATTTGTCGAATTCACATATGCAGGTCGAGAGGTAAGGCCAACAGTCCTGATTTGAGGTTGTTACAGGGAGGGTTATTGTCTATGGAAAGGGCTACTGTAACTAAGTCCGAAATTAATGTAATTAGTTGGAGGCACCAAGTCCCTAAAAATTTAGCAGAAAAAGTTGTCAACTTATTACATGAAGTCACAGGGAACAATATTCAGTTTATGGGGGAAGGTGGTGAGATAATCGCTACAACACAACCTGCTAGACTGGGAACTATGCATGAAGGTGCGAAGAAGGTTATGGAGGGCTTGGCAGACGAAGCATTTATTACTAGTGAAGAAGCGGAGTCCCTAAAAGGCGTGCTCCCCGGTTACACAGGTCCTATTATTTTGGATGAACAAAGGATAGCATGTATCGGAATCACTGGTAACCCAGATAGGGTTAAGCCCTTACAGAAAATGGCCGCCATGATTGTTTCAGAAGAAATAATGAAGGATTTTGCGTCAAAAGAAAAGCAAGAAATAATCTCGGCTATTTTTAGTGAACTCAAAGAAGTAGCGACTACTATAGAAGAATCAACAAGTGCTGCAGAAGAAGTAGCCGCGGAGTCAAAGATTCTGGAAACCATAGCAGACGAGGCTACGGAAAATGTTAATGAAACACACAAAATTTTGGGTGTTATCAAAGTAATAGCTGATCAAACAAATTTATTAGGATTAAACGCAGCAATCGAAGCAGCAAGAGCAGGTGAACAAGGGAGGGGTTTTTCAGTTGTAGCTGAAGAGGTTAGAAAGCTCTCCAGGGAATCCAACCAATCAGCAGATAATGTGAATAAGACATTAAAGCACACTACTCAAGTAATGGAGGGAGTAACTAAGTCTATCTCCGATATCAGTTCTATTAATCATCAGCAGGCAGAAGCATTGGAAAACTTAAGCCAACATATGCAAAAAATACAGCAGTTGGTCTCTAAAGTTAATAATGAAGGTTAACAGTTGAAATTTATGGAAGAGGCTATACTTTAAAAAACAACCAAAAACAAACAATTGAATTATCTAAAAATTCATGGTATATTAAAATCGAACTGGCAGAAAGAATGGGTTTATTTTTTTGAGGTAGATGGTCAGACCACCGGGTGTGCGGATGCTGTGATAAGAACATGTCCGAGAAAATTTTACTATCCAATTGTTTTTATGATTTTTTCACCAGGAGAACGGGAATTTTCACATGGGAGTTTTTTAAAAATATCGGCTTTTAAGATTACTCTAAAAAAGGGGGGATAAATTAAAAACGTACTAGTTTATGTTTCTAGTGTAGTAGTGCTGGTTGTAAGGCTTACTATTAAGCCAACTTATTCTAATGTATACGACAAAAAATGGAGGTTTTACAATGAGTCTAGGTCTTTTGGCACTAATTGCTCTTTTACCGATCTTAGTAGTTTTTGTGCTTATGGTAGGGATGAACTGGCCCTCCACAAAGGCTATGCCTGTAGCCTGGGTAGTTTCTGTAATTCTTGCGGCATCAGTTTGGGGAATGAGTACACAATGGATTGCGGCTGCAACCGTTAACGGTGCATTAAACGCGCTTAAGATTTTTGTTATTGTTCTTGGTGCAATCATGTTATTACACGTTTTAAAAACTAGTGGTGCTATGGCATCAATTAATAATGGATTTAATAATATTAGTCGTGACCGGAGAATACAAACTATTTTAATTGCTTGGCTGTTTGGTGCTTTCCTTGAAGGAGCTGCAGGTTTTGGTACTCCAGCTGCAATTGCAGCGCCACTGTTGTTAGGCATGGGTTTTCCGCCATTAGCGGCAGTTATGGTATCGCTAATTGCAAATAGTACGCCGGTTACTTTTGGTGCAGTAGGTACCCCCATTGTATTAGGAATGGACGTTGCATTGAATATTCCTTCGGTAACTGATGGGACATTGGTTCCTGCAGGAATAACAATCGCCCAGTACGTTAAACAAATTGGGATAGCGGCAGCTATTCCTCACGCATTGATTGGCACGTTTGTTCCTCTTATTATGGTGTGCATGCTAACAGCTTACTTTGGCGAAGGCCAAAACCGTTCTTGGAAGAAAGGTTTAGAGGTTGCCCCATTTGCAATTTTTGCCGGGTTGGCATTTACAGTGCCCTATGTATTGGTGGCAGTATTGCTTGGACCTGAATTTCCATCCTTGTTGGGTGCTATGATAGGCTTGGTTATCGTTGTGAGCGCGGCGGCAAAAGGCTTCTTAACACCTAAAAATGAGTGGCAGTTTCCTAGTCAAGAGAATTGGGAAGAAGACTGGAGTGGTTTAGAAAAACCAGGTACAGGTACAGAGACTTCTAAAATTCCTTTAGCCAGAGCATGGGTTCCCTATATTCTAGTGGCTCTTGGTTTGGTGGTAACTCGAGTGAAGTTCTTACCTTTTGGTGGTTGGTTAAAATTTTGGGTTATAAAATGGGAAGGCATTATGGGTACAAGTTTAAGTTTCTCCCAAGCCCCGTTTGGGTTGCCGGGCCTATGGCCCTTTATTCCAGTGGCTTTACTTTCCATTCTAGTCTTAGGAATGAATAAGGAGCAAGTTAATGAAGCTATAGGTAATACTTTTAAGCAGGTAAAACCTGTGTTAATTGCGTTAGTCTTTGCTGTTGCCCTAGTTCAGATAATGGTACAGTCCGGTCATAATGCTAAAGGTATTGATAGTATGGTAATGACCATGGCAAACTATACTGCTGAGGTGGCAGGCGGTTCTTGGCCATTCTTTGCCGGCTTAGTAGGTGTTTTGGGAGCATTTGTTTCTGGTAGTAATACAGTATCTGATATGCTTTTCGCGGCCTTCCAGCATGGGACTGCAAGTCAATTAGGCATATCAACCTTGGTTATTCTTGGATTACAGGCTGTTGGTGGCGCGGTAGGAAATATGATTTGCGTCAATAATGTGGTTGCCGCTAGCAGTACCGTAGGTATAATTGGTAAAGAAGGCGCTTTGATTAGACGAAACTTAATACCCGTTGGGATATATATTGGAGCGGCCGGTATTCTGGGTATGATTGCTGTATATGTTCTAAAATTAAACCTGATTTAGTATAATTATGGAATGGGTAGAGCGAAACTCAATAAGTTTCGCTCAAACCATTTCTATATATTAGTTAAAAAGGGGTAAAAGAATAGGAAAAAGTTTCTGAGGATGAATGTAAAAAGGTAAACCCATCTGGCATTCAGTTGAGAAATTATTTTGGTGAGTTGGAGGAGGAAGAATATTATGTTACCTGGTAATATAGTAAATGAACTGGTCCAGATAGTAGGTAAAGAAAATGTTTTAACTGAACAGGAAGAGTTGGCGGCATATGCTTTCGATGCTACAGCGGATATTCCTAAAGTCTTACCTGAGGTAGTAGTGACTCCATGTAATGCAGAACAAGTACAGCAAATTGTCAAAATTGCAGATAAATATGAAGCGCCGTTACTGACAAGAGGTTCGGGTACCAATTTAAGCGGCGGTACTGTTCCGATAAAAAAAGGCATAGTGATGGTAATGGTTAAAATGAATAAAATTATTGAAGTAGATTATAACAACTTAACGGCAACGGTCCAACCAGGAGTGATTATTCAAGACTTAAATGATGCAATCGCTCAATATGATCTTCTTTATCCCCCGGATCCCGGCACTGTTGCTACGGCGACCATGGGCGGTAGCGTGGCTGAGTGTTCCGGCGGATTAAGGGGTCTGAAATATGGTGTTACCAAGGATTACGTAATGGGGCTGGAAGTAATTTTAGCTAACGGTAAAGTTATGCGTTGCGGGGGTAAAACCGTAAAAAATGTTACTGCATATGATATGGTTAAGCTTTTTGTGGGTTCTGAGGGAACCCTTGGTGTTATTACAGAGATTATTGTAAAGCTTATCCCTGCGCCTGAAGCTAGAAAAAGTGCTATGGCAACATTTAAATCCATTGACGACGCAGCAAGTGCAATTATGGGCATCATTAGCAACAAGGTGATACCGGCGACTTTGGAAATTATGGATAACGTTACAATTAAAACTGTAGAGAATTATGCCCATGTAGGATTACCTACGGATGCCGAAGCTATTTTGTTAATAGAGGTGGATGGTATTCCGGAAGTCGTAGAAAAAGAGGCACAAGCAGTAGCGCGTGTATGTCAAGAGAATAATGGCAGCTTAAAAATAGCTGAGACTGAACAAGAACGTGACGATCTCTGGGAAGCTCGTCGTGCGGCTTTGCCTGCATTGGCACAGGTCAGTCCAACTACTGTGCTTGAAGACGCCACGGTGCCTAGAAGCAAAATACCGGATATGTTAAAGGCATTACGAGGTATTGCTAATAAATATCAGCTCCCTATAGGTACTTTCGGACATGCAGGGGATGGTAATCTTCACCCCACAATATTAACTGATGAAACCAATAAGGAAGAGATGGAGCGGGTGCATAAGGCTGTAGATGAAATATTTGAAGTAGCTCTAAAACTGGGCGGCACCCTTTCCGGAGAGCATGGCATAGGTATTGCGAAACAAAAGTATTTGGAGAAAGAGTTTGGAGAAGCGGGAATTGAAGCTTTAGAAGCAGTAAAAAAGGCTTTGGACCCGAAAAACCTTCTTAACCCTGGAAAAATAGTTAATGTTTAGGGGGGGATGGCAATGGCAAAGTATGATAATCTAGGGAACATTAAAGCGGAAATAACTAAGTGTATGAAGTGTGGCAATTGCCAGGCCGTTTGCCCTATCTATAAAGAATTATTTGGCGAATCAGGTGTTGCTAGAGGAAAAATCCAGATAGCAAAAGAACTTTTGGAAGGGCGTTTGGAATATACTGATAAATTAAAAGAAATTTTCGAACTTTGTTTAACTTGTAAAGCTTGTGCGGCTAACTGTCCTTGTGGAGTTAAGCCGGATGAGATTATTTTGGCTACAAGAGCCGCATTAGTAAGAAAAAAAGGACTACCTGCTTTGAAAAGATATATATTTGGAGCCTTATCCAAACCTAAACGGTTTCGCATGGGGATGGGTATGGCAGCCAAGTTTCAGGCCTTTGGCTTGAAAAAGGTTGACAAAAAAGAATTGGTAAAAGCCAGGTTGCCCATTGGTATAGATAAAAGACGGGTTGTTAGGCCGTTAGCGAATAAATCCTTATTGACACAGATGCCTGAAAATAATAGAGTTGTTCAACCTCGAGCAAAAGTTGCCTTTTTTACGGGTTGTATGCTTAACTACATCTATACGGACGCTGGTCATGCAGTTGTGCAGGTACTAAATGCCAATGATGTAGATGTCATCCTGCCTAAAAAGCAGCATTGCTGCGGCATACCGGTGTTTATCAATGGAGATATGGAAACAGCGAAAGAAATTGCCAGGTATAATATTGATATTTTTTCAGCGGAGAAATACGATGCAATCATTACCCATTGCGGCACCTGTATTGGAGCGTGGGCACATCATTACCAGGAGTTGTTAGCGGATGATCCTGAGTATGGTACTAAGGCAAAAGAGTTAGCTGAAAAATCCTTTGATGTCAGTCAATACCTAATTGATCATATAGGAATTAAGGAACCTGTCGGCGAAATGAATTATAGGGTAACGTATCATGATCCTTGCCATATGGTACGTGGTGTTGGAATTAGTGATCAACCCCGCCAAGTGGTTAAAAGTATTCCGGGGATTGAATTGGTGGAAATGAAGAAACCGGATCGGTGCTGTGGCATGGCAGGTTCATTTAGTTTATCCCACTACAACTTATCTAGTAGAATCAGAGACAAAAAAATAGATGATGCACTTGCTGCTAAACCGGAATTAGTGCTAACTAGCTGTGGTGCTTGTCGAATGCAGTTGGAAGATGGGTTATATCAAGCAGGCTCAGATATACCGGTTAAATATGTAGCGGAGATACTGGCGGAGGCGTATTCTTCAGAGAGGGGGGCAGCCATTGAACGAGAAATTGGTTAAAAAATTCACTGAGAAGGCGGAGGCTGTTTCTGCGGAAGTCATTAGGGTAGGAACATGCCAGCAGGCCTATGAAGAAATTATCAAGTTAATTAAAGAAGGCAGTATAAAAAAAGTAGGTTGTACGCCATCAGGGATGGCTGCAGGCCTATTACCTCACCTGAAGCAGCAGGGGGTAGAGGCAGTTACGGAAGCCTCACCTCAGGAAGCTGCTGAACTAGAAGTGGGTATTATTCCAGTTCAAGTTGGTATTGCAGAAACTGGAACTGTAGCTCATGACGCTACTGATTTATTTAGCCGCTTCTTTTCTATGTTATGCTCCTTTAACATTGTACTGCTGCCTACTGCTGCCATTGCGGAGAATATGCTGCAGGCAATTAATATGTTGGCGAAGGAAGGAATTCCCCCCTCATACGCAGCTTTTATTACGGGCCCCAGTCGTACTGCTGATATTGAACGGGTGTTGACTATCGGTGTTCACGGGCCTGGCCGTTTGTATATTGTTTTAGTAGACGGGGAGGGTTGTTGAATGGCAGTAAGTAAAGAATTTAAAGAAAAAACCTACCAAGCTCTAAACAACGAAAACCTGCGTCGAGCCCTCACTAAATTTGGAAATGACTACCCTGCTGCACGGGAAAAGGCTTACCTTGGTAAGGATGTTGAGGCCTTGCGGGAAGCTGTTTCTACAGCAAAGGCTAGGGCAGCCGAAAATGTAGATGCATTAGTTGAGCAGTTCACAAAGCAAGCAGAAAAGCGTGGTGCTAAAGTCTATTTTGCTCCAACCGCAGCGGAGGCTAATGACTATATTGCGAAAGTTGCTTTGGATAATAATGTGAAAAGTATCGTGAAATCAAAGTCAATGGCCTCAGAAGAAATTCACTTAAACCATCACCTTGAAGGAAAGGGGATCGAGGTAACGGAGACGGACTTGGGCGAGTGGATTATTCAGTTAATGGGGCAAAAGCCGTCCCATATGGTAATGCCGGCTATTCATTTGACTAGACAGGAAGTAGCAGAGACATTTTCAAGGCACTTAAACGAGGAACTACCGGCAGACCCCTATGAGTTAACAAAGGTGGCCCGCCGAGAACTACGCAAAAAGTTCCTCAGTGCAGATATGGGTATCTCGGGTGCGAACATGGCGGTGGCAGACAATGGTTCTCTTGTTATCATGACAAATGAAGGGAATGCCCGATTAACAACTACGCTGCCTCCTATTCATGTTGCATTAGTTGGTATTGAAAAATTGGTGGACAACATGGAAACGGTCACTAAAATTTTAGAAGCATTACCGAGAAGTGCCACCGGTCAGACTATTACCAGTTATGTAACTATGATTGGCGGTACTACCCCTACGTGGAAAGATGGGAAAGTTATAAATAAGGAACTTCACATCGTGCTGATGGATAATGGGCGTACTGAATTTATTAAAGATCCTATGTTTAAAGAAGTTGCCCAATGTATTCGTTGTGCATCATGTTTAAATGTGTGTCCAGTGTATCAGCTTGTAGGCGGTCATGTATATGGACATATTTATGCCGGAGGAATAGGGAGTATATTAACTGCTTTTCTAAATGGCGAGGATGAAGCTTTTGACCCGCAGAATTTGTGTATTAGTTGTGGCAAGTGTGCAACTATTTGCCCTGGAAAGATTGACATTCCCGGTTTGGTTAAAGAACTGCGACAGAGGCTTACCGACAAAAAAGGCCTATCTTTTGGAGAAAACTTTGTCTTAAATAATATTTTATCTAAGCCCAATACCTTTCACAAATGGCTGCGCAGGGCTAAGTCGTTACAAAAGCCTTTTGCAAAAGAAGGGTATATTAGGCACTTGCCGCTAGCTTTATCCAAGATGACGGAGGAGCGTAGTTTGCCGGCTATAGCCCATGAGCCCTTACGTGATTTAATACCACAAATAAAACAAGATGTTAAAAATGCAAACTTAAAGGTTGCTTTTTACGCCGGTTGTGTAATAGATTTTAGTTATCCTCAGGTAGGGACTGCGGTGTTTGAGACCCTTCAAGATCGTGGAGTGGAAGTAGTATTTCCGGAAGGGCAAAGTTGTTGTGGTGCGCCTGCGGCATATATGGGTGATAAGCAGGCCGCAAGGAAAATGGCCAAACAAAATATTGCTGCAATGGAGGAAGCAGAAGTTAATTATATTGTGACCGCCTGTCCCACGTGTATGGACAGTTTAAAACATGACTTTGTTAAATTGTTAAAAAACGATTCCGTATGGCGGCCTAGAGCTGAAAAATTTGCGGAAAAAATCAAGGATTACTCAGAGCTAATAAACGAACTGCCTCCTCAAGGAGATAGTAATCTAGACAGTAAGGAAATTCTGAAGGTAACCTACCATGATTCATGTCACTACAATAGAACTTTAGGGTTAGCTGATAAACCTAGGAACTTGCTTAATAAACAGAAGAGCGTGGAACTGGTTGAAATGAGTGAAAGTGATAGATGCTGTGGATTTGGAGGTTCATATAGCGTGAAATTTCCTGAGATATCGGCAGAAATCATGAAAAGAAAACTTAAAAATATTGAAGCTAGTGGAGCAGATATCGTTGCAATGGACTGCCCCGGGTGCATGATACAGTTAAAAGGTGGTCTGGATAAGACGGGAAGCCAGGTGAAGGTTATGCACACCGCCGAAATTCTTGCTGGAAAGGCTCATAATGAATAGGTAACTGGAAACTGTCTAATATTTATTATAAGATTATAGATAAGAACGAACGGCTTTTAGACACCTAAAGTTGACACTACAGTAATGCTGTATAAACTTTAGGTGTATGTTTTAATGGCAAAGGAGGACTGGATTATGGATTTAAAACAAGTTAGGGAGACAGCTAAGGAAAAACTGAAGGGTTATTGCCGGGTTTGTCCTGTTTGTGATGGTAAGGCATGCGCGGGAGAAGTACCTGGAATAGGAGGTGCAGGAACAGGCAGTGCCTTTAAAGCAAATTTGGAAGCTCTAGCAGATGTTAGGCTGAACTTAAGAACAATACACCAAGCAACCAACCCCAATCTAAGGATTGAATTGCTCGACCAGGAGCTGGAAATACCGATACTTGCGGCCCCCATCACAGGTGCTTCAATTAATATGGGAGGGCAAATTACTGAGCGTCAAATGGTTGACGCTATGCTCCAAGGAGCCCTGGCGGCAGGTAGTTTGGCTATGACCGGGGACACGGGTGTTCCTAGCATGTATGATGATGGATTGGAAGGAATTCGTCAGGTGGCTGGTAAGGGTATTCCATTTATTAAACCTCGCAGTCAAGATGAGATAAAAAAGAGAATTGATAAGGCGGAAGAAGCAGGAGCCCTAGCAGTTGGTGTTGATGTGGATGGAGCAGGGTTAATTACCATGGCGCTTAATGGCCAACCCGTAGGTCCAAAGTCATTTGAAGATATTAAAGAATTAGTGTCCTATACGAAGCTTCCTTTTATCGTGAAGGGCATAATGACTGTTGATGAAGCAGAGCTCATGGCGGAAGCAGGTGCGGCAGCAATTGTTGTATCAAATCATGGTGGACGGGTATTAGATCATGCTGCAGGTGCGGCCCACGTATTACCGAAAATCGCAGAAGTTATCAAGGGGAAAATGGTAATATTTGCTGATGGCGGAGTACGGTCAGGCGTAGATGTACTAAAGTTGTTGGCTTTAGGAGCGGATGCAGTAATGGTTGGTAGACCGTTGATCATAGGCGCCTTTGGCGGCGGCAGCGAAGGTGTTAAGTTAATCTTGGAATCGTATAGCAAACAGTTGTTGCAGGCCATGATTCTAACTGGAGTTAGCGAGATCAAAAATATACCAATGAGTGTTGTTAATATATAATATGTAACTTTTATATAAAGAACAAATTAATTTTACATGTAGAAAAACCTGTTATATAATAAAAAGGGTGGATTTGTAGAATCTACTCTTTTTATTTTTATTACTTGTAGAGGGTGACATGTGATGGAATTTAGGCCAATAAAACAAAGACGTATCTATCAAGAAATAGTTTCGCAAATGAAAGAACTAATAATTGAAGGAAGTCTTAATCCTGGGGATAAGCTGTTATCGGAAAGAGAACTGGCAGAAAGTTTAAGGGTAAGCAGGACATCGGTGAGAGAGGCCTTAAGTGCTTTAGAAATCGCAGGGTTAGTTGAAGTAAGACCGGGTGAGGGCACGTTTATAAGACATTCTAACTTGGATACAATAATAGAGCCCTTGGCAATGATGTTTCTTTTAGAGAGGGACAAATTAAGAGAATTTCTGGAGGTTCGTAAGGCACTGGAGGTTGAGGCCATAGGGTTAGCCGCTAACAGAGGGGCTTCGGAAGACTTCCAGCGGGTGGAAAAGGCGCTTGCCAAAATGAAGGCGGCCCTAGAAACAGGTGAGACTGGGGAAAAGGCTGATTTGGCTTTTCATTATGCTATAGCTGAAATAACCAAAAACTCTTTGTTAATACGGCTAATGAATACCATATATGATACCATGGACCAAACACTAGGTACTACTAGGGAACTATGGTTGTCTCATACTAAGAGTACTCCACATCGCTTGTACGAAGAGCACAAAGAGATGTTTGAGGCTATGAAGGTACGAGATGGTCAAAGAGCCCGGGCTCTAATGTATAGGCATCTTACCAACGTTGAAAAGGAATTGGAAGAATTTAAAACAACTCACAATAGTTGATAAAGATGGGGAATAGGTAACCTCAATTTTTTACCTATTCAGGTATTATTAGGTATGTAGAAAAAGCTGTTGACATCTGTAGAAGAATGCTGTAATATATAGCATTGTGAGGCACACCGATTGTTTGAAAAACAAGAGCCATTAGCTCAGTTGGTAGAGCATCTGACTTTTAATCAGGGTGTCGAAGGTTCGAATCCTTCATGGCTCACCATCAGTGGCCCGTTGGTCAAGGGGTCTAAGACACCGGCCTTTCACGCCGGTAACAGGGGTTCAAATCCCCTACGGGTCACCACATGGGCGATTAGCTCAGCTGGGAGAGCACCTGCCTTACAAGCAGGGGGTCGGCGGTTCGATCCCGTCATCGCCCACCAAAAGGATGAGAGTACAGCCTCTCATCTTAAATAAGGAGCTGTGGTGTAGTGGTCTAACATGCCGGCCTGTCACGCCGGAGATCGCGAGTTCGACTCTCGTCAGCTCCGCCAGCATTAAGCCAAAGGTCATCGACCTTTGGCTTAATGATTCTAATGTTTGTTGCATTAATATTAAAATGCGAGCCCGTTACTCCCTGGAATTACCTACGCTAAAAAAATCAAGTCGGGGACGGTTCTCAACTTGAATTTTTCATGTCCATCCCCTAAAAGGGAAGTGGCTGTTGCAGCCAAGAAGCTTACCATGCGGCCCACTCACCGTCAAGGGTAAAGTGCACGGGCTACTGTTGAGATAAGAGTTAGTTTTGAGTTTTTAAAGAACAAATTTAAACTGGAAATTCTATGATTTGACTTGTTGAAACTATTATACGAGGGATGGTAGTAGTGGAGTCGACGGATTTATCCAGTTTGGTAAATAGGTATAGCAAGAAAATATATAATCTCGCCTACCATATGCTGGGTAATATGCAGGATGCCGAAGATGTCATGCAAGAGACCTTTCTTCAAGTATACCAGCATCTAAAGGATTTTCGCGGTGATAGTAATGTTTATACTTGGATTTATAAAATTGCCTTTAATACCTGTTTGCGGTTCAAAAAAGAAAAGGAACGGGCTTATCTGGAATCTCTAGAGGAAAAGCTAGACTATTATCAAGATAAGTTTCCTCTATTTCAGTCCGATTTGCAAAATACACCGGAAGATACTGTTATTATGAATGAGCTTACAGGCATTATCAGGAAAGAATGTCATCAAGTAGTGATGCATCGGCTTCCGGAAAAGCAAAAACAGGTATTTATCATGAAGGTAATCCTTGACCTGAGTTATCAGGAAATTGTTGAAATTTTAGGGATCACCGAAAATGTCATTAAGATAAAACTGCATCGGGCCAGGGTCAACCTTTTATCACATTTTAATAATAACTATCAATGGTTCTTAAATGGGGAAACTTCCTGCTGCAAGAAAAAGCTGGGACTAATCCTAGTTAAAGACACCGAAGCATTAAAGAGGGTCTACGAGCAAATGAAAGCTATGGAATTAACTCCTAGTGACGCATTTGTAGAACAGGATTACCGCCGTATCGATGATATATACGGAAATCACCCACTTTTGGAACCTAACATGGAAACATTACACCAATAATTACTTGCTGCAATAATAATTAGTTTTCAAAAAAAACTAAAAATGACCGTAACCAAACTTTCGTTTTATTCTCTAAAACAATAGAGAGAGTAAGCGAAAGTTTTTTTAATTACTCGATATGGAGGGTGAATTAACATGCAAAAAGTAGGTTTAGTTGGCAAACAAAGGTTTCTAATTTTCTTACCGATTATTCTCCTGATAACTACTTTTTATATCTTTTCCATAGGAGTTACCATTGGTCTAAAACCGGGATATTTGCTGGGGTTTATTTTTTAATGGATATTTTGGTGTTTGGTAGTGTCTTGCTTGGAAACTATTTTTTGAACGTGGGGTTGATATCAAAGAAAGAAAATGGTTAATTATAACGCTCCTAGTTACCCCGCCGGTACTAGCCTTTGCTTTTGGTCCGTTTAGGAACAACATCTCCCAAGGGACCGTGCTGATAATTGTGCTATCGCTGGAAATAGCTGTTGTCAACGGCACTCTTGAAGAGGTATTGTGGCGAGGTGTATATATCAAATTGTTTCCCAATAACGTATTCTGGGGAGTAGTTTGGCCTACCATTGGGTTTGCTCTTTGGCGACTTGGTTCCATTAAGCGTAAAGGCTTCAAGCATAGGAGTTGTTTCCTTCGTACTAAGTGCCGGGTTTATCGGATTATGCTGGGGCTGGGTTGCGTGGCGCACCAGATCTATTTGTTGGACCATAATATCGCACATAATATTGGACTTTTCAGGTATAGGAGCCCTATTTTATTTTACCTAGATCGAGCAGCACGAAACTATTCCTCTTCGGAGCTGGTGTTAAGCCGGGGCTAAAAGGTTTCGGCTGCAGTATTCCTAGGGATGAATGCAACAAAATCATGAAAAATTCAAGTTGAGAACCTTCCCCGACTTGAATTTTTTGACGAATTGAATTTGCAGGAAAATGGAGGGAAAACATGGAATAATAGCAGGATGATGTAAATATACATCAAATGGAGGGGACAAATTTGACCGGGAGAGTTAATAAATTTAATGTCAAAAATGTCTTGGATTCTGTTTACAACGGGATAGTGGTCTGTGATCTTAAGGGGCGGATTATTATCTTTAATAAAGCTGCCTCTCATTGGACTAAGATTCCCGTGGAGGAGGTCATGGGGCGGGAGGTGAACAAAGTTATTCCCCAAAACGGCCTAATGGAAGTATTAGAAACAGAAGAGCATGTTAGACACGTCAGGATCTCCATTAATGGGAAGCAGTTGGTTACCAACCGCTCGCCCATCTACGACAAGGACGGCAAGTTGGTGGGAGTTGTGGGCGTTTTCCATGATATTTCCGAGTTTGAAAAAATTTCGCGAGAACTGCGCACCGAGCGAGAGTTGAAGCGAGAGTTGGATACTTTTATCGAATCCTCCTATGACGGCATTTGGATAACCGACGGTCAGGGCTGCACCCTCCATGTCAACAGTGCTTTTGAACGCATTACCGGCATTGTGAGGAAGGAGCTGGTGGGGAAGCCGATACAGGAGTTGGTCAACAAGGGCTATTTCGCCAATCCCGTTACCCTGGATGTATTAAACAAGAAACAGACCGTCACCGTCATGGAGCATATCACCAAGACGGGCAAACGGGTGTTGGTGACCGGAAACCCCATATTTAACAAAGGTGGTCGCATACACCGGGTAGTAATCAACGTTAGGGATATTACCGAACTGATCAAGCTAAAGCAGGAACTGGACGTAAAAGACCAATTAACTACCCGTTATGAAACAGAATTGGCTCACCTCCGCTCCCAGCAGACAAAACTGGACGACGTGGTCATTCAAAGTCCCCAGATGCAGCATTTGTTTGAATTGGCTCGCCGGGTGGGTAAAGTTGACTCCACGGTGCTGATCTTGGGGGAATCCGGCGTAGGTAAGGAACTGGTGGCCCAAGCCATAGTCGGTTTTAGCGACCGGCATAAAGAACCATTTATTAAGGTTAACTGCGGCGCCATTCCGGAAAATCTTCTGGAATCCGAGTTGTTCGGCTATGAGAAGGGGGCCTTTACCGGAGCGGACCGGAAGGGAAAAATCGGCATGTTTGAATTGGCGCAAAAAGGGACGCTTTTTTTGGACGAGGTAGCGGAAATTCCCCTTAACCTCCAGGCCAAATTGCTCCGGGTGATTCAAGAACAGGAATTGATGCGAATCGGCGGCACCAAGCCGGTCAGGTTGGACGTCCGGTTAATAGCCGCCACCAACCTTAACCTAGAAGATCTGGTGCGTCGGGGAAAGTTTAGAAAGGACCTGTACTACCGGCTTAATGTGGTACCCATTAACGTGCCGCCGCTGCGGGAGCGGCCCGAGGATATCCCGGCCTTGGTCAACTATTTTCTTAAAAAGTTCAATGGCAAGTACAATATGAATAAAGTAATTTCGCCGGAAGTGTTGGACATTCTTTGGAGCTACCAATGGCCCGGCAACGTTCGAGAATTGCAAAACCTGGTGGAGCGACTGGTGGTATTGACTCAAAAGCAGGTAATAACGCCGGAACATCTGCCCATACAGTTTCATCGTAAAGACCATGACATTGACTCTCAGATCGACATTAAAGGTATCGTACCTCTGAAGGACGCGGTACAACAGGTAGAGCAGGAATTGTTGACCAGAGCCATGAAAAAGTACGGAACAACCCGGCGGGCGGCACAGGTGTTAAAAGTGGATCAATCAACCATAGTCAGAAAGCTGCAAAAGCACAACATAACCCCACTTGACAGAGGCTAACCCAGCCAGTGGCATAAAACTTGCAACATTTTTATATGAATGCCTACTACCAACAGCTATCAACTTGAGGAGGGATTTCATGAAAAAACCGCTTTGGCAACCCGGTGCGGAACGGATTGAGCGTTCCAATCTGGTTGGATTTATGCAACTGGTCAATGACAGGTTCGGTACGGATTTTTCCGAATATCACCAGCTTTATGATTGGTCGGTGGAAAATTTAGAGGAGTTTTGGGCATTAATGTGGGACTACGGAGATATCAAGGCTTCCGAACATTACCAAGAAGTACTAGTCAATGCTGAAGATATGTTTAACAGCCGCTGGTTTGAGGGAGCCCGGTTGAATTTTGCCGAGAACCTTCTCCGTTACCGGGATAATAAGCCGGCCATAATTTTCGCCGGGGAAAATCAGAAAACTCAGACTATTACTTACCGGGAGCTATACCGGGAAGTGGCCCGTTTTAGCCGTGCCCTATAGGAGCTAGGCGTTACAGAGGGGGACAGGGTGGCGGGCTTTATGCCCAACATGATAGAAACGGTGGTGGCAATGCTGGCGACCACCAGTCTGGGAGCAATCTGGTCATCCTGCTCTCCGGATTTTGGTTTTCGGGGGGTGATGGATCGCTTCGGCCAAATAGAACCTAAAGTACTGATTGGAGCCGACGGTTATTTTTATAACGGTAAAACATTTGACTGTTTGAGTAAGATAAAGCAGCTGACGGAGGAAATAGCCTCCATCGAGCAAGTAATCATCGTACCCTATACCCGCACCGCTCCGGAAATTTCTTCTATTGACCGGGCCATAGGCTACGGAGACTTCTTATCCGGAGACGGGGGAGGAGATATTGACTTCAAGCAACTTCCCTTTGAGCATCCCGTCTATATCATGTATTCCTCGGGAACCACCGGTGTACCCAAATGTATCGTCCATGGGGCCGGGGGGACGTTGATTCAACATCTGAAGGAGCTAAGGCTGCATACCGACTTATCCCGGGATGATACCATTTTCTACTTTACCACCTGCGGCTGGATGATGTGGCACTGGTTGGTCAGCAGTTTGGCCGTAGGTGCCACCCTTGTGCTCTTTGACGGGTCGCCTTTCTACCCCCACCCCGGTGCATTGTTTGAATTGGCTCAGGATGAAAAAATCACCGTCTTCGGTACCAGCGCCAAGTACATTGCCGCACTGGAACAAGCCGGTGTCAAACCCCGCCGTGAGTATGATCTGAGCCAATTACGGGCTGTTTTATCTACCAGCTCGCCTCTGTCGGTGGAAAGCTTTCACTACATCTACCGGGATATTAAATCGGACCTTTGTCTATCGTCAATTTCCGGTGGTACCGACATTGTATCCTGCTTTGCCCTGGGCAACCCCATCGGCCCGGTCTATGAGGGTGAATTACAGTGCCGCGGGTTGGGTATGCAGGTGGAAGCCTATGACGAAGTAGGAAGTCCGGTGGTGGGTAAAAAGGGTGAACTGGTATGTACCAAACCTTTCCCGTCCATGCCGGTCTATTTTTGGAACGATCCGGGAGATAAAAAATACCACGCAGCATATTTTGAAACCTATTCCAACGTTTGGCATCACGGCGATTATGTAGAAATAACACCTAGAGGAGGGGTGGTAATCTACGGGCGGTCCGATGCAACCTTAAATCCCGGCGGAGTCAGAATCGGTACCGCTGAAATTTATCGCCAGGTGGAAACTATGCCCCAGATAGAGGATAGTTTGGTGGTAGGACAAAACTGGGATAACGATGTCAGGGTGATTCTCTTTGTTAAACTGTCGCCGGGGGCGGAGTTGACCGAAGAGCTCCAGGCCGAGATGAGGCGTAACATCAAACAGAATGCCTCCCCCAGGCATGTTCCCGCCAAAATTATTGAAATTGCCGACATTCCCTATACAATTAACGGTAAGAAGGTAGAGGTAGCTGTCAAAAAAAATATTCATGGAGAGCAGGTCTTTAATCAAGATGCCCTGGCCAATCCCCAAGTCCTGGAACTTTACCAGGATTTACCCCAACTGAACGACTAGTACCCAAGTAACCACTATTAACCAATCCCCTTGATGTAAGATGTCATCAAATTATGTAATATCACATCAAATTTGGACCCCGGTTGCCTGGCAACCGGGGTATCATCATGCGTTTCTAGTGACTTCCATTCGGTAATACCCTACTTTTGAGCATTTTAACATAAATTAGTAATTTTGGCATAAAAACTGCATTTATAATTAGAAGATTTAAAATTTTCAAATAAAAGGAGGATAAGCTTATGACGTTTCAACCGAAGTTTAATATTACCTTCGGTGACTTGTTGGACAGAACGGCTGCAGCGTACCCTCACAAAGATGCCCTGGTCAACGTCCAAAAGGGAGAACGGTTTACTTACAGTCAGCTTCAGGAGGCCAGTAACCGGGCCGCCAAAAGCTTTCTCCAAATGGGGGTTGGCAAGGGCGACCATGTAGCTATTTGGGCAGCAAACCTAAACCAATGGGTAATTGCCTTGTTGGGAGCTACCAAAATCGGTGCGGTGGTTGTGACCGTTAATACCAACTACCGCCGCCACGAACTGGAGTTTTTATTGAACCAGTCGGACAGTATGACCCTGCTCCTGATGGAACAGTATCGGGACAACCGGTACGTTGACAGCCTTTACGACCTGTGCCAGGAACTGAAGGACTGTGAACCCGGTAATTTGCAGTCGGGAAAACTGCCTAAGCTACGCAATATCATTCTCTTTGGCGACAAGGAGTTTCCGGGGATTTACACCTGGGAACAGTTCCTCGATTTGGGCGAGGACATTAGCGACAGGCAATTGGCAACGGTTCAAGCCGACTGTGACCCGGAAGATGTCATTAATATGCAATATACCTCGGGAACTACCGGTTTTCCCAAGGGTGTAATGCTCACCCACAATAATGTTATTAACAATGCCTATTACGTTGGGTGGTGCCAGAACTATACCGACCAGGAAGTTCTCTGTATCCCGGTCCCATTTTTTCACTGTTTCGGGTTAACTATGAGTATTACCACCTGTCTGGTATTTGGGGCCACCATGGTTCCGGTGGAGGAATTCAATCCCCGGTGGGTACTGGAAGCCATTGAGCAAGAACGCTGTACGGCTCTCCAAGGGGTTCCCACCATGTGGATTGCCGAGTTGGAGCACCCGGGGTTTGACGAGTTTGATTTAAATAGTTTGCGCACCGGAATCATGGCCGGATCGCCCTGTCCCATCAAGGTCATGCGCCAGGTGGTGGACAAAATGGCCCCCGAAGTTACCATAGCCTATGGCCAGACGGAATCCTCGCCGGTGGTCACCCAAACACGGCCCGATGACAGTATTGAGCGGCGGGTCAGCACCGTGGGTAAGGCTCTGCCGGGAGTGGAAATTAAGATCCTAGATCCCCAAACCGGTGATGAATGTGCCCCGGGTGAGCAGGGGGAGGTTTGCATGCGGGGTTATGTAGTGATGAAAGGCTACTACAACATGCCCGAGGCCACCCGGGAGGCCATTGACGGAGACGGTTGGCTCCATTCCGGCGATTTGGGCATTAAAGACGAACAGGGGTATGTCAAGATCACCGGGCGCTTAAAGAATATGATAATTCGCGGTGGTGAAAACATTTACCCCCGGGAAATTGAAGAGTTTTTATATAATCACCCCAAAATCCAGGATGTTCAGGTACTGGGGGTGCCCAGTAAAAAATACGGTGAGGAAGTAGCGGCTTTTATCAGGCTGAAAGAGGGAGAAACGGCAACCCAAGAGGAAATCCAAGACTTCTGCCAGGGTCAAATATCCCGGCACAAGATACCAAAATACGTACGGTTTGTAGAAAGCTATCCCATGACCGCCAGTGGAAAAATTCAAAAATTTAAGCTGCGGGAATGGGCTGTGCAAGAGTTGGGGTTGGAAGAAGAGGAAAAGTAACTTCTGGCATATGACTTGCACTATAGAAAGATGAGGTGAGGGTGATGACCAACAAGAACTATTATCAGGAACGCATATCGGAAATTAATAAGGGCGGCGCAGAAAAGTATCATCAAAAAAACGCCCAAAAAGGCAAAATGTTTGTCCGGGACCGGCTAAAACTCTTGCTGGATTCGGGGGCCCGGTGTGAGGACGGCCTCTGGGCCAACTGTCTTCAGGAAGCTCTGCCGGCGGATGGCGTGGTGACGGCAGTTGGGGAAATCCATGGCAGAACCGTTTGTGTTATGGCCAATGATTCTACCGTTAAGGCGGGATCATGGGGTTGGCGGACCGTGGAGAAGATTATTCGCATCCAGGAGACTGCCCTGAAACTGAAAGTACCCATGATCTACTTGGTAGACTCAGCCGGTGCCCGGATTACCGATCAGCTGGAAATGTTTCCCGGGCGGCGGGGGGCCGGGCGGATATTTTACAACCAAATAAAAATGTCCGGGCAAATTCCCCAGTTATGCCTGCTATTTGGCCCTTCGGCGGCCGGCGGTGCCTACATTCCGGCCTTTTGTGACGTAGTGTTTATGGTGGACGGAAATGCCAGCATGTATTTGGGTTCACCCCGGATGACGGAGATGGTTATCGGTGAAAAGGTGACGCTGGAGCAGTTGGGCGGCGCTTCGATGCATTGTTCCATCAGCGGCTGCGGGGACTATCTGGCTGAAGACGAGTCGGAAGCCATCGCCGCCGCCCGGCAGTATCTCACTTATTTTCCCCAGAACTATCGCCAGAAGCCCTCGGCTTATCAGGAGGCCGGGCCTTCCCAGGAAACTGATCTGGAGGAAATGATACCGGAAAAACAAAGTCAGGCTTTTGACATGTATCAATTCATCGACGGTTTGGTGGATGGGGACAGCTTCTTTGAAATCAAAAAACTATTTGCTCCGGAGCTGATAACCGGCTTTGCCCGGTTGGGAGGCCGCACTATCGGTCTACTGGCTAACCAACCCAGAGTTAAGGGTGGGGTCCTGTTCGTAGACTCCGCCGACAAGGCTGCCAGGTTTATGGACCTTTGTGATGCCTTCAACATTCCGTTGCTGTTTCTTCAGGATGTTCCCGGCTTTATGGTGGGAACCGCAGTGGAACGGGCGGGAATTATCCGCCACGGGGCCAAAATGCTGACCACCATGGCGGCGGCCACCGTACCCAAGGTTTCGGTGATTGTTCGCAAAGCCTACGGTGCCGGCCTTTATGCCATGTGTGGGCCGGCCTTCGAGCCCGATGCGGTGCTGGCGCTGCCTTCCGCCCAAATAGCGGTGATGGGGCCCGAGGCTGCAGTTAATGCGGTTTATAGTAATAAGATTGCTGAGATGGAAGAACCCCAACGGACGGAGTTCGTGATGCAAAAACGTCAGGAATACCAGGAAGATATCAATATCTTCCGGTTGGGCTCGGAGCTGATTGTAGATGAAATCATTCAAGCCAATGACCTGCGCCGGGAACTAATTAACCGGTTTAACCTATATGACAGTAAAGATGTTGAATTTTCCCAAAGAAAACACCCGGTTCGCCCGGTTTAGGAGGGAATAAGGTGATTGAACTTGATACCGTTAAAGTGGAACAAAAAGGACATGGGGCGGTAGTTACTCTTAACAGACCTGATGCCCTTAATGCCCTCAGTACTCAGTTGGCCCAGGATTTGCTTCAGGTCTGGCGGGAGTTGGAGGCTAATATTGATATTTGGTCGGTAGTCTTAACCGGGTCAGGGGCCAAGTCTTTTTGCGTTGGGGCCGATTTAAAAGAGCGAAAGAACATGGATGCGCTCCAGATGCAGCATCAGCGGGAGCTGTTTGTCAAAGTTTTCACTGCCACCAAACAGTTTCCAAAGCCTCTGATTGCAGCAGTCAATGGCTATGCCTTGGGAGGAGGCTTTGAATTTGCCCTTTGTTGTGATTTTATCATCGCATCTTCCAACGCAGTTTTCGGATTGCCGGAAGTGGGCCTGGGCATTATTCCCGGCGGTGGCGGCACCCAGAATCTTCCCCGGCTTATTGGCTGTCAACGGGCTAAAGAATTAATCTATACCGGCAGAAAAATTTCAGCCTCCCAAGCCTTGCAATTGGGCGCCGTCAACAGTGTGGTACCCCAAGAAAAACTAATGACTAACGCTTGGGGTTTGTTGGAGAAAATCAATGCCAATGCTCCGGTTGCCGTCCAACAGGCAAAACGGGCCATTGATGTGGGTATGGAGATCGGCTTGCCGGCGGGTTTGGTGCTGGAGGCCGAAACTTACAAAGTGTGTCTGGGTACCGAGGACCGACAGGAGGGACTGAGGGCCTTTAATGAAAAACGTAAACCCGTTTACAAAGGATACTAGGAGGGAAACCAATGGATTTTCGGTTGACTAACGAACAGCAGGCGCTGGTACAGATGGTGGAGAGATTCGCCCGGGAAAAGGTAGCACCCGGTGCAGCCGAACGAGATAGTAACAATAAGTGGGATGAGAGCCTTTGGCAGGAGATGGGGGAATTGGGCTTTTTGGGCCTACCCGTTCCCGAGGAATACGGCGGGAGCGGTGCCGGTGCCGTTACCTGCCTGGCCGCCCTGGAGGCCTTTTGTAAAGGAGGTAAGGATGCCGGCTTATTTTTATCCTGGGGTGCCCACCTGTTCCTATGTGCCGTACCTATTTGGCTGCACGGAAGCAAAGAGCAAAAACAGAAGTACCTACCAAAACTGGCCGGCGGCCAATGGATCGGAGCATTGGCCCTGACCGAGCCCAACGTGGGTTCCGATGCCGCCGGGATTGAAACTACCGCGGTTCGAGACGGCGGCAGCTACATTATAAACGGCAGTAAAACTTTTATTACCAACGGACCAATGGCGGATGTAGTGCTGGTGATGGCGTCCACCGACCGCAGCAAGCGGGCCAAGGGTGTCACCGCATTTATTGTAGAAAAGGATACGCCGGGATTTTCCGTCAGTCGCAAGCTGGATAAAATGGGCCATCGTTCCTCGCCTACGGCGGAATTAGCCTTTGAAGACTGCCGGGTTCCGGCGGAGAACATCTTGGGAGAGCTTAACCAGGGTTTTGCCGCCACTACAGATGCCCTAGTATGGGAACGGGGGGTCTTTTTGGCCGGCAGCATCGGCCTCATGGAGGCATTGCTGGAAGAAGCGGTGCGTTACGCCAGAGAACGAAAACAGTTTGGCAAGCCCATTGCCGAGTTTCAATTGATTAGGAGTAAATTGGCTGACATGAAGGTAATGGTGGACGCTTCCAAATTACTGGCCTATCGTGCAGCCTGGAAGCACGACGTTGGAGAGGACGGGAAAATGGAAGCTTCTATTGCCAAGGCTTATTATGCCGAGGCGGCGGTGGATGTGGCCAATGAGGCACTGCAGATTTTCGGCGGCTACGGCTATATATCCGAATACCCCATCGAGCGGCTGTATCGGGATGTGAAATTGATGACCATCGGCGGAGGTACTACCGAAGTACAGAAGCTGGTGATTTCCAGTAACTTGATTCGCTGTTGAATAATCAAAAGGTAACGATAACTAAACGGGGGGTAGAAAGCATGTTTGAACTAAAGTATCCGAAACGAGTCCGGTTGGGGGATATTACCGTAAGAGACGGTTTTCAGCATGAGGAAAAATTTATCTCCACCGAAGCCAAAATCCGTTATGTGGAAGAATTGATTCTGGCAGGCTTCAAGAGGGTGGAAATATCCAACTTCGGCAATCCCAAGCGGATGCCTCAATTCAAAGACGCCGATGAAGTATTTAAAGGTATCCGGACCAGCAAAAAGCTGGCCCTGGCCGGGATAAACTGGGACGATATCGAGCTGACGGCTATTACCATTAGAGAGCGCTCGGTGGATTGGGCCATTGAAGCCAAAAAGGCAGGCTACGGGCCGAACCGAATTCTGATGATGGTATCTACCGATGAGCAACATCATTATGCCAACTCGGGCACCACCTTGCCCGACTACTGGCGGGAGGCGGAGCGGTGTATCAAAAAGGCTGCCGATGTGGACATTAAAATGTGCGGCACCGTCAGTACCATCTGGGGCAGCCCCATCAGCGGGCCTACACAACTGGAGGAAGCTGTGGAGTTTTCCAAGCGTTGGCTGGATATCGGCGCCGCCGATATTGAACATGCCGACCACGACGGCTCGGCACCGCCGGACCAAGTATATAAGTACTTTTCCATGGTGATGGACGCCATGCCCAACCCGGACCTGCATGTAGCCCATTTTCACGTTACCCGAGGCTGGGGATGCGCCAATGTATTGGCGGCGCTTCAGGCGGGAATTGAGATCTATGAAGGCACCCTGGGCGGCTTAGGCGGTCAGCCGGCCAATTTTATGGATGACACTCCCGTTGGCGGTACCGGCGATTACTATTACAAAGACCCCAATTGCGTGGGGTTGGTGTCCATGGAGGATATGTTGGTCATGATGGATGAAATGGGCATTGAAACAGGTATTGATGTGGACCGGGTATTGAAACTGGGCCGGTTAATGGAGAAAACCGCTGGTCGGCGGCTGCGTTCCGAAGCCATTCTTAACGGTCGGATTCCTAAGAATCCTCGACCGGAATTTGAGCGGCCGGGTCTGGATAAACTTAAAGAGAAATTGGGCGAGCAGCCGGAACAGAAGTTTCCCCAGGAGTGGAAGTAGCACCGGATAATTAATCCCAAAACCTAGCTCTAATCCCTTAACCATCAATTACCAAAGGATTTCAGTAATATAACAAGAAGAAACAATAAGAATAGTGCGAAAAATATAAAAACTTTCGAGCCATAAGGGGGAAAACTGGTGGGGGGAACTATAAACTTAGGAATCATTGACACTCTAGACTACTTGCCTATAATTGAGGCCATTGAAGATGAAGACTTCCTGAGGGGGGTTAACTTTATTATAGATACCCCCGAGGGTTTGCATGACCGGTTGTTGCAGGGAGAGGTGGATGTGGCGCCGCTGCCCACAGTTGAATATGCGGAACACTTCAGCCAAGTGGTTATTCTGCCGGACCTGTCGCTAACGGCGGCAGGAAATACATCGAACCTACTCTTGTTTAGCAAGGTGCCGGCGTCCAAGCTGAACGGCGGCACCATCTGTATTTCTCATGGGGTTGACAGTTCCCATATACTGCTTAAGATACTGATGGACCATTATTATGAAATTGATGTCAACTACGTTTTTGGGGAACCGGACTTGGAACAGATGCTGGCCCGGTCCGATGCGGCATTGCTGTACCAGGATAAGGCCTTGGCCGCTAAAGAACAGGATACTGGTTACCATGTGCTGGATCTGGGAGCTTTGTGGCGGGAATTTACCCAGGAACCCATGGTTTCGGCACTTTGGCTGGCCCGGGAAGACTTTGTCAAAAAACACCCCGTTCAACTGGACTTCATTTAAAGCTTAAAGGAGAATAGAGATGATTTTCTCTCTAATGTTAACACGTTTTTAGAGTGGTGCCCGGCGCCTATACATATTGATTTTATAGGGGTGCCGGTCACCATGACTGTTACTTCAATAAATGATTAGCTATCACGATACGTTGGATTTGGTTTGTTCCTTCATAAAGCTGGGTGATTTTTGCGTCCCGCATCAGTTTTTCCATGGGGTATTCCTTCATGTAACCGTAACCGCCAAATACTTGCAGTGCATCTACGGTAACCTTCATGGCCGTGTCGCTAGCTACGCATTTGGCAGTGGCACTCAACATTGAATCTGCTTTTCTTTCGTCTATTTTTGTGGCAGCCTGCCATACTAGGGCCCTTGAGCTCATTATGCCCATGGCCATGTCAGCCAGCATAAATTGGATACCTTGCTGCTGGGAAATGGGCTTGCCAAATTGGATTCTTTCTTTAGAATATTTAACTGCTTCGTCTAAGGCCCGTTGGGCGACCCCTACCGCTGCAGCAGCTATTGTTGGGCGGGTAATATCCAGGGTTCTCATGGCGATTTTAAACCCATCCCCTTCATCGCCAAGGATGTTTTCCGCCGGAATTCTGACATCCTCCAGTATTACTTCCCCTACGTGTGAGGCCCGGTCGCCGGTTTTATCTTCTTTTTTGCCCATGGAAATTCCAGGTGTATCCTTTGTCACGAAAAAGGCAGATATCCCCTTAGTACCTTTGCTGCGGTCGGTGCTTGCGAATATCGTATAAAGGTCCGCGATACCTCCGTGTGTGATAAAACATTTGCTGCCATTAATGACATATCCGTCGTCAACTTTTTTGGCAGTAGTGGCCAGAGTACTGACGTCAGACCCGGCATTAGGTTCTGTCAGCGCAAAGGCAGCCAGTTTAGGTGCTTCGATAAAGGGGGCCAAAAATCTTTTCTTTTGTTCTTCATTTCCTGATATGAGCAGTGGGGTCAGCGCAAGGCCGTTACCGCCAAAAGCGCCAAAAATGCCCAAACAGCCGTAAGCAAGTTGTTCATAGAGAATCACTTCAGTGACATGGTCAAGTCCAGGTCCTCCCAGTTCCGCTGGGATATTTAGATTCCATAAACCAATTTCAAAAGCCTTATTAATTATTGGCCAAGGGAACTCTGCAGATCTGTCATATTCTGCTGCTACAGGAATAATTTCGTTTTGTGAAAACTTTTTTGCCAACTGTTTCATCTGTTTCTGTTCTTCCGTAAGTTTAAAAGATACCATCCAATCGACCTCCTTAGTTTGTATTACCAAGACATGTGCAAAATTTATACCAGAATAATTAAAATAAAATTAGTCCATTCATTAAATGGTAGAAAATTAGATTAATTATTGGCAAAAGTCTCACTTTAATGTATAATAACCTGAGTTTTACAGCAAAAACGATTAAAAAACACCCGTTATCCCAGTATTTCCAAAGGCTAGCGGGTTTTGTATTTTGTCAAAAAGTTGTAGTGTATTGACACTTATTTTTTGTATT
>Ga0209347_1002245_pt1 | contig 26323 bp, 25 predicted proteins | sample AutmiccommuBRH23_FD_187382 | JGI IMG/M metagenome (GOLD analysis project Ga0209347, IMG submission 187382) | Deep subsurface microbial communities from Mt. Terri, Switzerland - Autotrophic microbial communities BRH/23 (SPAdes) (version 2) | ecosystem: Environmental > Aquatic > Deep subsurface >...
GCTAAAGGTAGAACTTGAGGAACGTTTGGAGAAAAAGATTTATTCGATTCCCAACGAGCGGCATAAGGTTTACTTTGACCATATCCCAGTCTGGCCCCGGTTACGCTGGCTCGCGGATATCTTTGCCGCACATGATACCCTAGTGGTTGCCTCACAGTATACACATGCTTGGGCAATGAATTTTGACCCAGCTCGCCCGCTTGAAAGCTTAGCGGAACTGTATCCTCGGCAATTTGTCAATCGAGGCTTTGACTATCGCATTAAGTTAAAAATGGATTTTATGAAACACTACAATTGTGATGGTTTCGTCTTATTCTCTAACCGGAGTTGCAAGCCTTCTTCGTTAGGGCTTTATGACAAAAGTAAAATGATCACTGAGAAGACTGGTCTACCGGGGGTAATTTTTGAGGCTGATATGTCAGATGTGCGTTTTTTTTCGGAGGGACAGGTCAAAACCTTACTGGAGACCTTCTTTGATCGTTTGGGGTGAGAAAACTTGGCCGGCGACCGCGAAGACACTGTCTTCGCACGAATTAGCCTTCTTGTTAGCGCTGGCCATGAATCGAACAATCCTACGCCGATACGTATTCCTTTCGGGATCACGGCTTCGGCGATACTCTCCACTGGAGACTATCGTACTGGAGACTATCGTCACCGGAGAGTATCGTGTTCGAGGTTAGTAGCGCCGCCATGGATGGCAAGGCGCCGTATGGCGAGAAGGGACCCTTCAGGCAAAGGTAGTTGTCTAGCAAAAATTTACTGAAAATTTAGAACTTTAAAAAAATAATAACTTTAAGAAATTCAAATAGTATGGGTGTTTTAATTAAAAGTGTTAAGGAGGTTTTTGAGAATGAGTGTATCAAAATCTGTTAGCCCTACTGAGCAAGAGTCAGCATCGGGTGAAAAAGAGTGTTTGATATGGGATCGTCAGCATGAAACTATGGCCCGTCCGGAACTGGAAAAACTCCAACTAAAACGACTTCAAAGTGTGGTGACGCGTTGCTATAACAAGGTTCCCTTTTACCGCCAGAAGATGGATGCATGTGGAGTACGACCGCAGGATATCGAGTCCCTCGCAGATGTTAGCAAGCTTCCCTTCACCACTAAGCATGATTTGCGGGATAATTACCCCTTTAATATGTTCGCTGAACCTATGGAGAATATCATCCGTCTCCATGCCTCCAGCGGTACCACAGGTAAACCAGTTGTAGTAGGTTACAACAGAAATGATCTGGACACCTGGGTTGAGCTAATGGCTCGTACCTATACCTCTGCAGGGGTTACTAAGGTCGACATAGTGCATAACTCTTTCGGTTATGGTCTGTTTACTGGCGGTATGGGTTTCCACTACGGGGCTGAACGGGTTGGTGCAACAATTGTTCCGGTTTCTGGTGGTCTTACCAAAAAGCAGGTAATGTTATGGCAGGATTTTGGGGCCACGGTTCTTACCTCAACTCCGTCTTATGCCTGTGTTTTAGCTGAGCAAGTTGAGGAATCAGGCTTAAAACCTGCTACAGACCTTAAGTTGAGAATTGCCTTATTTGGAGCGGAACCCTGTACCCCACAAATGAAGGCTGACGTCGAAAAGAAGCTTAACGTGGAAGTTTATGATACTTACGGACTTACCGAAATGATGGGACCGGGAGTCGGCATAGAGTGTCCCTATCACGACGGATTGCACATTGCCGAGGACCATTTTTTGATTGAAATTGTTGACCCGGAAACTGGTGAAGTCTTACCTCCCGGCAGTCAGGGTGAGATGGTACTGACCACTCTAACCAAGGAAGCATTCCCTGTTCTCCGCTTCCGAACTCGTGACCGTACTCTGATTAATCAAGAGCCCTGCGCCTGCGGTCGGACCCTTGCCCGGCTTCAGAAGATTGCCGGTCGGACTGATGACATGCTAATCATCAAGGGAGTTAATGTCTTTCCGTCTCAAATTGAGAGCGTTATCCTGTCTATTCCCCAGCTTGAGCCTCAATACGTAATCGTCGTTGATCGAGGAAGCAATCATATGGATGACTTCGAAATATTAGTGGAGTGTTCTGAGAAAGTACACAACGAGGGCGAAGAGGCCATGGAGACTACTAGGCTGAGGTTGGTTGCGGAGATGCACCAGGTGTTGGGACTGAACGCCAGGATTAAGGTAGTAGCCCCGAAAACCTTATCGCGTAGCGAAGGCAAGGCCAAACGGGTCATTGACCTTCGGGATATGAATCAGTAAGAAATTATGATGATGTACGGCAAACTTATAGCTATTGATCAACAACATTATTTGCGACATAAAACCTTTTAGCTCAAAAGACCCCCTTCCGCAAGTCGTCAATTAATAATTGAAAAATACAAATTTATACCAATCGTAGATAGTTTGGTAATTATATTTCTTAGATTTGGAGGTTTGGGTTTTATGAGGTTTGAAAGTCTACTAAATGTCGCTCCTTATATACAGAGTTGGTATGAACAGGACGTAACAATAATTGTTGCAGATACCGAAAAAGTAGTAAAAACCTATATCAATCGCAATTTGGATATAGGGATTCAAGAAGGGGTAGCAATACCCGAACAATCAGGAGCTTATAAAGCAATCAGAACTAATCAACGAATCGTAGCCAGAGTCAATGATAAAACTCGATTTAAGATTCCATATATTGCGATTGCCAATCCTATAGTGGATGAGGGAAAGGTCCTCGGGGCAATCTCAATAGTAATTTCTATTGAACAGTTTGACCAATTAGTAAACATGGGGGAAGAGCTACTCAGTGCAATTGAGGAAACTACCGCTACTACAGTGACTCTTTCTGCCCAAAGTGAGAAACTTTTAGCCACTGCAAGAAGTATGGAGGTTGAAACCAAGACCGTGGAAACAGATATTTCTCACGTAGCTGGCATAACCAATGAAATTAAAAGGTTATCCGCTCAAAGTAATATTCTGGGAATTAATGCTGCTATCGAATCCGCTCGGGCGGGAATTAATGGGCGTGGCTTCGCGGTAGTTGCAAACGAAGTAAGAAAACTTGCTGTAAATACAAAGCTTTCAGCAGGAAGTATTGAAGCAGATGTACGGCAGGTCCAAAATTCTGTTAAACAATTAACGGCTTCGTTGAGTCAGTTAGCCTATGTTTGCGAGGCTCAATCAATAGGCGTAGTTGAGTTGAGCATAGCAATGAATAGTGTTTCAGAAATGGCCCAACAGTTGGTTGTAATGGGGAGAAAGAATATGTAGGCTTACCGCGATCTTATCGTGCGTTGAAGGAGGTGATCTTTGATGCTAGGTCTATCTGATCCTGGAATTATCGCAGCTTATTTATTGACTTTCGGTGCTGTCCTTCTCTGCATTGTCTACGCATGGCGAAACTGGGAAAAGGAATAATTTAGATGTAGTTGGAGAGGGGGAGCTGTTAGAGTTTATTTAATAGGTAGTAGGTAGGGAAAAAATAATTGAGGAGCAGGAGGGAAAACATGAATACAACCTTGTTTGTCATAATTTTAATTGTCTACATGGCGATTATCACTTTCTTGAGTTACTTAGGTTATAGACAAACCAAGACTGCTAAGGACTATCTGATTGCCGGTGGTGATCTCAATCCTTATCTTATGGGGTTAGCTTATGGGGCTTCGTTCGTGTCAACGTCGGCAATTGTTGGTTTCGGCGGTGCTGCGGCAGTTTACGGCATGAGCTTGATGTGGTTGGCTTTTTTCGCTATCGGTGTTGGTATCTTTGTCGCCTTTATCGTTTACGGCAGAAAGACAAGAGCTTTGGGCCAGAAACTGAATGCTTTGACTTTTGCCGAACTTTTGGGTAAACGATTTGAATCTGTATTTATTCGTCGTTACGCAGCAAGTCTTTTCGCCTTAATGATGCCTTTGTATGCAGCAGCAGTGATGATCGGAGGTGCGCGCTTCTTGCAGCAAGCCTTGAAAATGAACTATACAATTGCAATTTGGATCTTTGCTATAATCGTCATGCTTAACGTGGTCTTCGGCGGTCTGAGAGGGGTTGTTTATACTGACGCCTTTAGGGGGACTTTGGATGTTGCGATTATGGCAATATTAGTTATACTTACCTTCGTTACATTAGGTGGAGTCACCCATGCCAATCTGAGTCTGGACGCCATGAAAGACATGGTACCGGCCAACCTAATTGCTCAGGGCCACACTGGTTGGGCTTCAATGCCGGTTTTTAATTCTCAGACCTGGTGGTTTGTAATTTCAACTCTGATTATGGGTGTCGGTATCGGTGTACTAGCTCAACCTCAGTTGATTTCACGTTATATGATGGTGAAATCCTCCAAGGAAATTAACCGGGCCCTGATAGTCGGTGGTATTTTCATTTTATTCATGAACGGTGTTCCCTTTACTGTTGGTGCCTTATCCAATGTTTATTTTAAAGAAACTATGGGCAAAATTGCGCTGGCTGCCACCGCCGTAGGAGGGGCCGCGCCTAACTCAGACTTGATTATTCCTATGTTTATTACGCAGGCCATGCCTGTCTGGCTGACCTATCTCTTTATGTTGGGCTTATTGGCCGCAGCTATGTCGGCCTTGAGCGGTCAATTTCACCTTATCTCAACTGCAATTAGTTATGACCTCAATCCACAGGCCGGAAAGCAGGAAAGCAAAGCAGTAATGTTGGGGCGACTGGGAATACTTATTGGTTTTGCACTCACCATGTTTATGGCCTTCCGGCTCCCAGCCAGTGTCATACCGATTGCCACTTCGATCTTTTTCGGAATCTGTGCGGCTTCTTTTCTTCCCATGTTCACGGCGGGACTCTACTGGAATAGGGTAACCAAAACCGGAGCTGTTGCAAGTATGTTGACGGGTTCCTTGATCTACCTATTTATGGTGTTATTTATCCACGAAAAGGAAGCTACAATTTTTGGTTTATGTAAAATATTATTTGGAGTAAAGACCCTTTCCTCGGTTCCCTGGACTTACATCGATCCTTTGGTGATCTCATTACCAACTAGTATTATTGTATTGATAGTTGTTTCTCTTGTAACGAAACCTGCCCGGATCTCTTTGAAATCCAGCGGCGAGCTTGCTAACTAATCTAACCCGAGTACTGTTAACATTACATCCCCCATTAATCAGGGGTGTAATGTTATTTTCATATTATGGGGTGGAGGGGTGGAGATTTCGAATCTGCACTATGTTATTGACTGTGAAGCATACTAAGATGTATGCTTAGTCCCATAATTCTGAAGATGAAGTCAGCTGACAATTGGGGGCAATCAAATATGAATTTTAGTGATTGGAAAGATGTTAAAATTAAGGATGTAGGTAAAGTTATTACTGGAAAAACACCATCAAGTAAAACACCGGACCATTTTGGTAGTTTGATCCCTTTTGTTACCCCTACCGATTTTAAGAATTATCATAAAAAGATATATACCTCAGAAAGATACTTGTCCCAAAAAGGGAAGTATGGATTAAAAGATAAAGTCTTACCATTAAATTCTGTAGTGGTAACCTGTATTGGTTCCGATATGGGAAAAGTCGCAATGAATAAAGTTGAGTGCATAACAAATCAGCAGATTAATTCAATAATTGTTAATGAAGAAAATGCAGATGGCAATTATATTTATTATAAAATAAGTAACATGTATCAGTATTTAAAACAATTGGCAAGAGGTGGAACAACTATGCCAATCATAAATAAAGGTACTTTTGAACAAATAGTAATATCAATTCCACCTCTCCTCGAACAAAAGGCCACAGCCGTAACTCTATCCTGTCTGGATGACAAAATTGAGCTCAACAAGAGCATCGACAAAACCCTTGAGGAAATGGCGCTGGCAGTTTTTAAAAGTTGGTTTGTTGATTTTGAGCCTTTTCAAAATGGCGAGTTTGAAGATAGCGAGTTAGGTAGGATACCTAAGGGGTGGAGAGTAGTTGACTTTGAAGATGTCTTCAATTTCCAAGAAGGTCCTGGGATAAGAAATTGGCAGTATGTTACTGGAAATGGAACTAAATTCATTAATATAAGGTGCATTCAAGATAATGACCTTCAGTTAAATACTGCAAATATGATCTCTGATGAAGAAGCTAAGGGAAAGTATTCGCATTTTATGCTTAAAGAATGGGATGTTGTTGTTTCTTCTTCGGGAACACTTGGCAGGTATGCAATTGTTAGAAAAGAACACTTACCACTGTGTTTAAATACAAGCGTGATAAGATTTTCTCCTAAAGCAGAATTTATGTATTTTGCGTTCATGTTAGGGTATTTAACATCACCTGAATTTTATGTTCATCTAACTACTAAGGCATGTGGTAGTGTTCAAGCAAACTTTGGACCTATGCATTTGCGCCAGATAAGGTTACTTTTTCCTGATGAAGAAACATTACTCAAATATCATAAAACTGTATTTCCATTGATTAAAAAGTCAATTCAAGTACGAAGAGAAAATCAAACCCTAAGCACCATACGTGACGCATTACTACCAAAGCTATTGAGTGGTGAAATCAGAGTTACTGTTTGAGATTCTATGATTTTTTCTGAGGCAAATTGTCCATATTTACTTGGGTAGAAAATTATTGACGTTTATACAATAATTGCTTTAATCGATGTATAATTAATTAAAGCAATTTATTAACTTAGTGGGTGATTTTAGTCACTTACATTAAAGAAAACTTTGGAGGTTTTATAGTGAAAATTAATATGATGTATTTTAGTGCTACAGATACGACGAAAAAAATAGTATCTGGAATTGTAAATAAGATCTCAGAAAACATTGGCAAAGAAATAACTGTTAATATTATTGATTTTACTTTACCGGGTGTTAGAAAAGAACCAGTGTCTTTTCTAACAGAAGATGTTGTTATTATAGGGGTTCCAGTCTATGCAGGAAGAGTTCCAAATATATTACTGAAATATTTAAACTCAATTACAGGTAATGGAGCATTAGCAATTCCTGTAGTTGTTTATGGAAACAGAAACTTTGACGATGCTTTAATAGAATTGAAAGATATTCTTGAACTAAACGGTTTTAAAGTTATTGCTGGTGGTGCATTTATAGGCGAACACTCATTCTCAAAAGTTCTTGCCAAAGATAGACCTGATGCAAAGGATATGGCTATAGTAAATGATTTTGCCAATCAAATATATAGAAAAATTACTACACAAGATATTATCAAAGGAATAACTGTAAAGGGGAATACGCCTTATAGAAAATATTATATGCCTAAAAATAGAGATGGAATCCCCGTTGATATTAGAAAGGTTACTCCAAAAACTAATAGCAATTGTACCGATTGTAAAATTTGTGTAGATCTCTGTCCAATGGGTTCCATCGATTATGAAGATGTATCTAAATTTAATGGAATTTGTATTAAATGTGGAGCTTGTACTAAAAAATGTCCTACTCAGGCAAGGTATTATGACGATGATGATTATTTAAGACATAAACAGGAATTGGAAATTGATTTTGAGTCTCGTAGAGAACCAGAATTATTTATATAAATTTCTCAAGAGCAGGATTCAAAACATTTTTGAATCCTGCTCTTGCTTCTTTGATCACTGGATTAAAAGGTTGGAGCAATCTTATAAATCCCAAACTCTTGGTGACCCAAGATTTCGGCTTTGGGTTTTCGTCCATTTGCCACCTTGACGATCTCGTCAAAAATACGCTGACCGACTTGTTCGATTGTTTCTTCACCGGAAATAATGCTTGAGGCATCGATATCCATGTTATCTTCCATCATTTTGAACGTTCGCTTATTGGCTGTTATCTTAATCACTGGGGCAATCGGAGAACCGGTTGGGGTTCCGCGTCCAGTCGTAAAGATAACGACGGTTGCACCTCCGGCCAGCTTCCCTGAGATGGATTCAACATCCTGACCGGGAGTGTCCATAATATAGAGGCCTTTGGTACTGGGTATTTCCCCGTATTCTAGAATACCCTGGATTAGGGCGTGGCCCGCTTTATAGATGCACCCTAGGGACTTTTCCTCAATGGAACTGATCCCTCCGGCAATGTTGCCAGGAGTCGGTTGTCCATCACGCAGGTTAAAGTGGGAGAGCTTGGCACGTTCTTCACAGTCATGCACAATCTTGAACAGTTTCTCGGCTACTTCCGGTGATTTTGCTCGGCGAGCAAGGATATGTTCTGCCCCGATGAATTCTGTGGTTTCAGACAACATGACGTTGCCACCGGCGGCTTCTAATAGGTCAGCAGCAATTCCAGCGGCAGGATTAGATGCCAGTCCTGAGGTGAAGTCAGACCCACCGCACTCGATGGCTAAGCTAAGTTCCCGGATGTCCACTTTTTCAGGTTGAAGATTGTAGACCTGTCGGGTTAACCCAGCCATTTTGCGTACTCCCTCAGCGGTGGCTTTTAAAGTGCCACCTGCTTCTTGAATGACTACCACCTCTACAGGTTTTCCTGTTGTGGCAATTTCAGTGACGACTTCATGTATGGGTACACCTTCACACCCCAATCCGACGACAAGAATAGCGGCAACGTTGGGGTTTTTACCTAGATTAATTAAAGTTCGTAAGGTTTGCTTGTAGTCGGCACCAATCTGGCAACACCCGTGATGGTTCGGTAGGGCTACGGTTCCGGGAATTTGTTGCGCAATATTAAAGGCGACGGTACTCGAACAGACAGAGGTTGGGATAATCAAACTATGATTGCGAATGCCAACCTTGCCATCAGGGCGGCGGTATCCTAGAAATTCCATTTGTAATCCTCCTCAATGTTAATTTAGGAATTTCGAATACATGATTAAGAATGATTATCATTAACTCGGCCACGTTTACTTTCCATATTATGAACATGAACATGTTGACCTGCTATAATCAGCGTTGTTGAGACGCCGATGCACTCGCCATATTTAAGGATGTCTTCTTGAGGTTTAATCTCACAAATGGCAAATTTATGGCCGAGGGGGATGTTTTGAAGTAACTTAACGGATTGTTCAGATCCGCCTATGAAAAAGTTAATAAGAGTACCAGCGGCAAAATCATCGACCACGGTAGCGACGTTGTCATGCGAGTTAATTACTACAGCTTGTTTCTGCAAAGAAACACCTCCTTAGTTTTCGGTAAAATAATTCTATATCATAGTAACTAAAGTCCTCAATATTGTACCACAGTGCGCTTGAGTTTGTGTGCTTTAAAATTAATCCACTTCCAGAAGGTTATTTCTTGAACGATGTCGAAACAATGGATATTACAAAAGGTAGGACGGTGAGGATACGTGGGATTATGGGTAATTTTCATGACAAGTTTATTTATGGGATTCTCAGGAGCAATTATGCCAGGACCTTTGCTTACGGTTACAATTAACGAGAGTCTTCGTCGAGGTGCTAAGGTTGGACCACAAATCGTCTCAGGCCATGCACTCTTAGAGCTTGCTCTAGTCGTGGCAATTTTTTTTGGTGTGGGAACCTATATCACATGGCCATCAGTAAAAGGAACAATTGGAGTTGTAGGAGGTTTATTCCTCTTTTGGATGGCATATGGGATTTTAAAGGAGTCTTTTCAATCTACTACCATGGAACTTTCAGGCATGGTAAGTGAAAAAGGTCTCCGTCCCTGGGTGGCAGGGATTACCGTTACTGCGTCAAATCCTTATTGGTTTCTATGGTGGGCAACCGCTGGTGCCGGTTCTTTGATGGCAGCAGCCGGTCAGGGTGTCCTGGGAGCCATTAGCTTTTATATAGGGCATATATTTGCGGATTATATTTGGTATATACTTGTCGCTTATACAGTCGCCAGAGGAAAAACACTCTTTACTCCGATGGTTTATCGCATTGTTTTAGGGGTATGTGGATTATTTCTAGTGATACTGGCAAGTTATTTTGTTTATTCTGGGACAGGCTTCTTATTATTGTTAAAATCTTAGGGCCATTCTTCATAATTGATTCAAATACATTTCTCGGCTATTTAAAAATTGAGCACGGGAGCGGCATACTCAGCCATTCTTCGTCTTAAAAGATACTAGCACTTGCCTAATTAGCAAGTGCTAGTATCTTTTATGGTTCTCCATGTATTAGTTAAATCCTTTATATAATCATTATTATTACAATATTTTACAATATTTCTAAAGGTAATTCTTTCAGCCTTATAGAAAGTAATTTATGAGAAAACAAGTATATAAAAATTGAGTGGAGAACAAAAAACATAAGGAGGAATTGGTAAAATGAGAATTATAGATTTTTGTCGAAATATCAGTTTCGAACTTAATTTATTTGAAATAATCAATTTTATATTGGCTTTAGTTCTAGTTACAGTGCTAGTTTTCATAGTAAAAAGAATAGTCCTTGCTTTTAGGAAACAAAAGAAAATCGATAAGAGTCTGAGAGAAACAAGAGATAGGATTTCAAAATTTGTAATAGAAATAGAAGGATATAAGGATAGCATTTCTGAAGTGGAACTGGTAACGGGGAAAGAAACAGCGATGACAACGACAGATACAGAAATTAATACTGAGACAGAAACAGAAACAGAAACTTTTGACATACTTACCACTGAATTCGAAACTTCAAAGCAGACTAAAACAAAAGATCCTATACAATTTTTTGACAACGTTACGCATAACACTCTTGAAGAAGTACCATCTACTCAAGGTATTCAAATTACTCAAGAAGTTTCTGAAGCAGCTCCTAAAGGAAAGAAAACTAGGGCAATGTCAATGGAAGAACGTTGGGCTGAATACGATAAAAGGCGATCAATAAGGAGTACTGCTTCAGGGTAGTTTCCTATTCTTATCAGAAAGTATAACTACGTTACATACTTTATTAACTTAGTTGACTGAGTTCGGATAGATAACCACTACACGTAATATAAGATCATAATACACGTTTTGCCCCAACGAAGGCGGACTTCCAATAAGTTCCTAGAGTATAAATTGTTACGCCTTTAGAGCTAGAAGCGTTGATAAATTGACCATTACCAACATAGATTCCCACGTGATCAACGACGCCATTATTGGCTAAGGAGAAGAAGACTAAATCTCCCGGTTTTAAATTGCTAAAGGAGACTGAACTACCCACTTGATATTGATCACGCGAAACTCTGGGGAGACTCATGCCATTTTTAGCAAAAACATACTGAGTAAAACCTGAACAATCAAATCCCGAAGGTGTTGTCCCACCGAACACATATTTAACCCCCATATATTTTTTAGCTGTGGCGATGATCGCACCAGCTTTTGATGTTGAGGTGGATGAGGAAGGTGGGGTTAAAGCACTCGATGATCGAGAAGGTTGTGTTCTTACCTGTTTTGTTGGAGCTGTGGCGCTATTTGTTTTGGCTGGGGCGGCAGTAGTAGGAGAAGTCGTACTAGATTTTGCAGTAACTGGTTTTTCGGGTTCCGGTATACTCTTAGCTTGTTCTATTGCAACAGATTCTGCTGTTTGTATTGCTTTAGGGTATAAGTCCCCCATTGCGGTCTGGATTGTTTTAGGGGATAAATCACTTGATACTGTCAGAGGGGCTGCTGTGATAATTGTCACAAATAAGAATGCTGAAATGACGGGAACTAAGAGAAGGGACCATTTCATATTCTTCATAATGCGTTTGGCGAGGAAACCACTATCCCTTTAGGGTAGTGGAGGAATCGCCAACCTCCTTCGCTATAAATATTTCATCACTAGAGAGTTCAGTTTTGTATCTTAGTGAAAATTAATGGTATAATATAAGTGGAAGTGAGGTGATAGGATGCAAATTACAATTACAGCTAAAATTCAAATTCTACCAGACTCGAAACAGTCATCACAACTAAGGGATACCTTGTCCGCTGTTAAGAAAAGCCTGAACTACGTATCTGATATAGTTTTTTTGACAAAAGAGTTCTCTCAACCCAAGCTACACAAATTAACTTACGAGATTTTGAGACATGATTACGACTTAAAATCACAAATGGCACAAAGTGTAATAAAATCTGTTATCGCTAAATATAAATCAGCTAAATCCAACCAACACGAATTCACCACCGTTGTTTTTAAAAGACCAGAGTATGACCTAGTTTGGAATCGAGATTATTCTTTGGTCAAAGGTTTGTTTTCAGTCAACACTCTAGACGGTCGCGTTAAAGTACCATTTAAGCAAGACGGGATGGATCAGTATTTCGATGGTTCTTGGAAATTCGGGACTGCCAAGTTGGTGTTTAAACATGATAAATTCTTCTTGCATATACCAGCGACTAAAGAGATTGCTGATTCCCTAATTCAAGACGTTAAAAATGTAGTTGGCATCGATCTTGGAATTAACTTTCTAGCCACAAGTTATGACTCTTCTAACCACACAGAGTTTTATCGTGGTCGGCACATTAAACATAAACGAGCCAAATATTCTAAATCACGAAAAGAATTACAGCAAAGACAAACACCGTCATCAAGAAGAAGATTGAGGCTGATAGGTCAGCGAGAAAACCGTTGGATGTCTGATGTAAATCATCAGGTGTCGAAGGCACTCGTTAAGGCTGCTGGACAAAACTCTTTACTGGTATTAGAGGATTTGACAGGTCTTAGAAACGCCACAGAAAAAGTACAACTCAAGAATCGTTACGTTTTTGTATCTTGGGGGTTTTACCAATTGCGTCAAATGATCGAGTATAAAGCTACATTAAACCATTCTCTGACAATTACAGTAGATCCTAGATACACTAGTCAGCAATGTCCCCAATGTGGTCACACCGAGAGAGCGAATCGAGACAAGAAGAACCATATTTTCACTTGTAGAAATTGCACTTATACCTCCAATGATGATCGCATAGGAGCAATGAATCTGCGTAACATCGGAATAGAGTACGTACACGCAGAGCTAATTAAGCAAGTCCCTTAATTAGTTAGGGTGCTGTCAATCATCCTACAATGCAACAACACGCCTGAAAGGGTGTTAAAAGGTAGGAGCATAAAAGCGTTCGTACTACTGGTTAGTTACAAGCCACTATCCCTTTAGGGTAGGGGCAGTTGACATTCTTAATCCTTTCAGTAACTATATTTAAGATGACAGGGGTTTCAATAGAGCCCTAAATGACAACCAGGTTTCTCTTGTGAAGTTGTCTCTTAGTATACAGGATAGTTTTAGACTTGTCTTTGGTAAGTAATTGTGAGTATGTAAAAATAATACAGGCCTCTACAATCAATTTGAAGAGACCTGTTTGAGGTAAGACTGTCTAAATACCTAAGCAGCAACGACTCTGGATAAAAAATCGCTATCCTAATAATTATCAACATTAAAGATCAGCGAATTTAAGGAGGGTTGAATAAAAAGCTTCAAAGATTATTAAATAAGTTGAGCCTTTTTTGTAAACAATCTTAATGCACACAAGAATAATTAATAGATTTTGTTCATTATTATCAGTGAAGAGCAAACGTTATTAGACTGCGGACAAAGGGGGTGAACGGACATGAAAGATCTTATTAGCAAAGGGTTGTCTTTAGGTTTGGGACTTGCGGTGGTTAGTAAGGAGCAAATTGAAAAGATTGTTGACGAGTTGGTTAAAAAGGGGGAAGTTTCTACTGCCGAATCCAAAGAACTGATACATGAACTCTTTGAAAAAGGGGAAGCGGAAAAGAAGGAAATGAATGCTCGTATCCATGAGCAACTAGAAAAACTTCTCAAGGACTTAAATATTCCAACTAAAGCTGATCTCGAGCGTTTAGAGGAACGTATTAAAAACCTTGAAAACAAGTAACAAGTGAGCAAGCTTACAACGGATCAATAGAGGCCTGAATAGTTCAGGCCTCTATCAGTGGACAAGATATTTTAAAGATTTACTTGTCTAAGTTTATAGTAGTTATAAATGGATTATCCAGAAGGCAGATGTGCGTTGAGCGTGATGCGATATTCGATCTTCGAACCACGAACCACGAATAAAGGGGACGCTTTTATGTTTGGAAAAAGGATACGTCATATTAAACGCTATCGAGATGTTGCTAAAGTCCTGACTCGCCATGGGTTTGGTTTTTTTGTGGAAGAGATGGGACTTTTACATATGCTTTCCCTGCCCAAACGGCTCTTTACGGATACGGAGGAGATTGATCCTATGTCGGTTGGGGAGCGAATACGCCAGGTAATTGAAGAGCTTGGTCCGACATATGTCAAGATCGGGCAGATTGCGAGCACTCGTGCGGACATCATTCCGGAAGAAATTCTAAAGGAGCTGGAAAAACTTCAAGATAATGTTCCCTCATTTTCCTTTGCAGAAGTCACCAGGATTATTGAAGAGGAACTTGGCTCTCCTTTAAAGGAGGTTTTTTCTTGGCTTGATGAGAGGCCGATTGCGGCTGCCTCTATCGGTCAGGTCCATCGTGCACAGTTGGGGACTGGAGAGTTGGTTGCTGTAAAGGTACAGCGCCCTCAGATTAAAACCATGATCGAAACAGACTTGGAAATTCTTTTGGATTTGGCAACGCTAGCGGAACACCGAATGGAACGGATGGAACGACTTCAATTGCGGGATGTAGTTGAAGAATTTGCCAAATCACTGCGTAATGAGCTGGATTATAGCATTGAGGCTAGAAATGCTGAGAAAATCGCCAAACAGTTTAAAAAGGATTCTACTATTTACATACCTTCGATTTTTTGGGATTACTCGACTCGAACCGTCCTGACGATGGAATTTGTAGAAGGGCTGAAACTTAATCAATTTGAGGAGATCGAAAAAAAGGGATATGACCGACAAATCATTGCTGAACAACTTGTTCGGGCGCTCTTTCACCAGGTATTAATCGAGGGTTTTTTCCATGCTGACCCACATCCCGGAAATATATTTCTTTTACAAGGCGGCGTGATTTCATTTATCGACTTTGGCATGGTAGGAAGACTTACCTTAGATATGAAACAAAATTTTGCTTCGCTAGTGATCGCTATGATGCGCCAGAATACGGAGAGTATGATTAAAGCGATATTACGAATAGGGATAGTTCCAGATGATGTAAACCTACCAGTTCTGACCAACGAAGTGGACGAGTTAAGGGAAAAGTACATGGATGTCCCAATGAGTCGTATCAGTCTGGGCGAGGCAATTAGTGACCTATTTAAGGTAGCCTTTCGTCATCGGATCCGCATTCCCTCAGATTTCACTTTACTGGCAAAGTGCTTGCTGACCCTGGAAGGGATAGTAGAAAAACTCGATCCCCAACTTAGTATTATGGATATGGCTGAACCGTTTGGTATTCGGCTCCTAAAGGAACGCTACCGTCCAAGTACGATCGCGGGTAGGATATGGCACAATCTCACAGATTATAGTGATCTTCTGGTGGATCTTCCCAAACAAATGAAGGATTTAATGCGAAACTTGATGCGGGGACGGATTCGCATCGAAGTCAGCGTCCCGGAGCTTGATATTTTTCTCAGAAAATTGGACCGTATCACTAATCAGCTTTCCTTTAGTATCGTTTTGCTCTCGTTTAGTATCGTGATGGCGGGGATCATGATTGCTTCAGCTTTGAGTCACCAGCCTATCTTACTTTGGCAGATCCCGGCTATTGAAGTTGGGTTTACAATGGCTGCCCTGATGTTGCTTTGGCTTTTTATTTCTATTTTTAAATCGGGGAAGTTTTAACCACGAGTGGTCTGAATTGCCAAATAAATGGATTTTTGGGGCTTCTCAAGTTAACTCGAGATGCCCTTTAATGTTCGGACATTTTCTTCTCGGTGGCACACTGTTAATAATTTGTTTATAATTAGTTTAGAGAAAATCAAGACCAAGCTGGTAGAATAGATTTAAGGAAGCTTTCTAAATTTGTTAAGGGGATGAACTAATGAAATTCAAAAAGAAAACAGCAATGCTCGTAAGTTTTGCGCTAGGTACTCTATTGGTAGCGACTACAGCCTTGGCAGACGCCGCAAACAAGAGCGGGTATGACCAGTTAAAGGATGCTCTTAAAGTGACTGCTGAGCAGAGCAGTGAGAAGTTTGAAAGTTACACAATGGATTTTTCGGTTGAGTTAAAGGACAATGGAAAAACGCTGGGATCGAGTAATGCTACTCGTAAGTACGACAGAAGTATGAGTGCTACTGAAAACATTAATTCGTCGAGTGGAAATCAAAACGGAACCACGTTCAACAGCTACTCTGATAAGACGTCTCGGATCACTTGGCAGACTAGTGATCCGACCTACTATGTGACTGAGTTTACCAAGGAAAGAACAGAAGAACCCTTTCCTAATCCTTTCAAGGAAGAAAGTGCTGGCGATATTGAAAAAATCGCAGACGCAGTCGTCGGGAATCTGAAGGACCATGTGGTAGTTACAGAAAATGCGGATGGAAGTAAAGGACTTGCAGGCTCATTGACTGAGATGCAAATACCGTCTTTGATCAATGCTGTGGCTTCATTACAAATGAAACAACAGTTTAATGGTAGTCAAGATGTCATGCCTCATCTTAGCAAGGATGTTTATGTCAAAGAAGTAAAAGGTACAGCGAAAGTTAACAAAGACGGTGTGATGGAGAGTATCTTAGGGACCGCAGTGCTGCATGGTAAGGATGATCAGGGAACAGTTCATGACATAACAGTTGAGGTTTTAGCTAAGCTGTCGGGGATAAACTCCACCACAGTTAATAAACCTGATCTTACAGGGAAGAAAGTTGTTAAAAACACTGCCAAGAATGAAACTTCCGGGCTTGAAATCTCTAATCCGGAAAAGTTTATAGGTAAGTTTAGTAACAACATCCTGATTGAAAAGGACAACAAATTTGTCAAAGTCGGGGAGAGGTTTATTGATATCACGCAAATCGATAATAAGACGGCTAAGGGGCGATATTACGAGGTGTATAAACCGGGATTTGAAGAATACGCTATCACTCAACGCGATTTTAAATTTGATGCCCAAAAGCCTGCAGAGAAAAATCGTTCAGATTTTGAAATCATTACGGAATCTGGGAGTAAGGGAAACATTTACTTTGATGAACATGGAGGAAAAATACAATTTAATTTGAATAGTTCATCCATGGGTGGCGCGTTATATGATTCAACTTTCAGCCCAGATCTGGACTAAAATCATTTTAAGAATCAATGGAAAATGGATAACTGCCGGGTTAATTCCCGGCAGTCGCATTATGTCCATAGGGAGGCAAGGCATGGAAAAGATTATTGAGATTAAGGGTTTGACCAAATTATATGGAAATGGACGGGGAATTAAGGATATTAACCTAGATATCTATAAAGGAGATATCTTTGGTTTCCTTGGTCCGAACGGGGCTGGGAAAACGACTGCTATGAAAATTATGACAGGACTCGTTCGACCAGAGAATGGGGATGTGAAAATCTTCGGATATAGTGTGACGGAAGACTATGAATTAGCGATGGAGAATGTAGGCTGTCTTATCGAAATCGCAGAGGCCTACTCCTACCTGAGTGCCTTTGATAACCTTAAGCAGTTGGCACGGTACTACCCGGATGTAGATCATAAACGGATTGATGAGGTCCTAGAGCTCACGGGAATGATCAAGTATAAGAATGAAAAACCTAAAAAGTTTTCTCTGGGGATGAAGCAGCGCCTAGGTCTGGCAGCAGCTGTATTATCCCGACCCAAGGTCGTCATTCTCGATGAACCTCTGAATGGGCTCGATGTCGAGGGAATGATCGATATTCGCAAGCTGATCCAACATTTAGCGGAACAGGAGCAGACCACATTTTTTATCTCAAGTCATTTGATCCATGATGTAGAGCTAACTTGTAACCGTATCGGAGTGATCTATGATGGAAAAATGCTTAATGTCGAGAGCACTCAATCGATCCTAAAGAACTATGCGACACTTGAGAATTATTTTGTAAGTGAGGTTGAGAGAAATGGCCGTGTTTCAAGCTGCGCTTGTTAATGAAGTTGAGAAACTCTATAAGAAGAAGAAGGCTTTAGTAGCAGTTTTGCTTTCTCTTGCCGTGATTGTCATTGGGCAACTGGCGATAGTTGGAGTGAGAAGCGGCTTTGGACTCAGAGGGGCGGGAAGTGTTGAATTCCCCATGCTCGTTTTGTCGGTGGTTGTCAACACTATCCTGCCGCTGTTTACTGCCTTAGTCGCGATTGATAGTTTCTCTGGGGAGTTTTCTCAAAATAGTATGCGCATCACTTTAACGCGACCAGTAAGCCGATTTAAGATCTTTAGCGCCAAGATCATGGCCATTGTTCTATTTATTTTGGCTGCGCTATTATTACTACTCATCTTTTCGTTGTTGGCTGGATTTATCTTTAATACTAATTCAACTAACCTGGATTCCTTGGTCAGAACAGTGTTCTCCTATCTCGTTAGCTTGCTTCCTATGGTTGTTTTGGCTTTAGGGATTGTCCTTTTAGCCAATCTTTTTAAGAGGGGAATATCGGTCTTTTTTGTCTCTATCTTGGTATTTATCGTCTTAAAAGTGTTGGGAGTGATTTATTCTCAGTATTCAAGTTTGTTTATGACGACACAACTTGACTGGTATAATTTATTTCTGGTCAACTCTTTTCCGCTGGGAAAAATTGTGCGTCAATTCTTGATCATGCTCGGATCTGGTATAATGTTATTTACCGCAGGTTTTTACTTATTTGATAAAAAGGAATTTTAGGGTGACGATATGAACCTCAAAAAACGCCTAATTTTAGCCAACGCTTCAACAGTAGTCATTCCCCTGCTGATCACTGCTATAATTGCTTTGGCTTCTTTTTTTGTTTTTGGAAAATTGTATGGTATGGATCTATCGCTTGAAAGTTATCAACGGTTAGCTCAGATCAAAATTGAGCTCCTAAATAGTGAAACGAATATTTTGCTGCACACCCCTGAGGTTGTAGAGGAAGAGAGCTTTCAAATGCATCTCCAGGAACAGCTAGCCGGAATTAATGGAGAGTTTGTCTTGATCAAGGATGAAAGAGTAATCTTTTCCTCACGCAATTTTAGCAAAATCGATGTTGCCAAGTCTTTGGAAGCAGGGGAAATGAAGGGGAGAAGAGAACCAGTCGTTATCGGAGACGTTTCATATACCGTTCAATTGATCGATCTTAAGATTAAGGATGGGTCGCAAAGGAGAGTGTTGCTACTTGCTCCTGTGCATCAATCAGCGACAAACCTAACAAGTTTTCTGGTGTTAATCGGGGTTGCTTTCGTCCTAACGTTTATTCTGACAAATATTGTTGTTTCCTATCAATTCTCTAAAAGTATTATTAAGCCACTAAATAATTTACAAAGTGCGGCAGCAGAAATTAGACTGGGAAATCTTGATCACCAGATTGTGGAAGAAGGAGATCAAGAGATTCAAGCCTTGTGTCGTGACCTTGAATTGATGCGTATCAAGCTAAAAGACTCAGTGCACACTCAATTGAAGTATGAGGATAACCGCAAAGTACTCATCTCTAGTATTTCCCATGACTTAAAGACTCCTGTGACGTCAATCAAGGGGTACGTAGAAGGGATCTTGGACGGTATAGCCAATACTCCTGACAAAACGGAGCAGTATTTAAAAACGATATCTTTAAAGGCTCACCAAGTCGACCAAATGATTGATGATTTACTGCTTTATGCCAAGCTTGATTTAAATCAGATTCCCTTTGATTTTGAGCGAACGGACATCGAGGAGTATTTATTGCTCTGTATACAAGAGAATGAACCAGAGTTAGAGCGCAGCCATATCAAAATTTCGTTTCTTAATGAGCTGTGTCAAAAACATCATGTCTTGTTAGATCGAGAGAGAATGAAACGAGTGATTATGAACATCCTTGATAATTCTCGAAAATACATGAGCCAAGATCAGGGTGAACTAAAAATTCTTCTTAGGGACACATCTGCTAGCCTGATTATCGAACTGCGTGACAACGGTTCAGGGATTAGTGAAGTGGATCTACCGTATATTTTTGATCGATTCTATCGGTCTGACGCGGCTCGAAGCAAAGGAAGTGGTTTAGGGCTGGCCATAGCGAAACAAATCATAGAGGGTCACAGGGGAAGAGTCTGGGCTATCAGTCACGGGAAGGAGGGAACCAGCATCATGATCTCGCTAAGTAAAGCATGATACTGGACGAAAGAAATGAAAAAGAAGATCTTAATTATAGAAGATGACGCCAGTATCGCTGAATTAGAGAAAGATTATCTTGAAATTGCTGACTTCGACGTTAGCGTGTGTGTCAACGGTTTAGAGGGCTTAAGAACACTTCAAGAAAACGAAGTGGATCTCCTAATTTTGGACATCATGCTCCCTGGAATAGATGGGTTAGAAATATTGCGGAGCATGAAGGAGGACAAAGATATTCCTGTTCTCTTAGTATCAGCCAAAAAGGAAGAAATCGATAAGATTAAGGGGTTGAGCCTAGGAGCGGATGATTACATAACAAAACCCTTTAGTCCCGGTGAACTGGTTGCTAGGGTAAAAGCGCATCTGGAGAACTACGAGAGGTTAAAACATCGGTTCAGCGAAGGGACTAAAAAGGGTAATAGCATGTTAATTCGGGGGCTTAGAATAGAAATAGACTCACGAAGAGTCTTTGTTCTTGGACAAGAAGTAAGTCTTGCTCATAAAGAGTTTGGCTTACTCTTGTATTTAGCTCAAAATCCAAATAGAGTGTTTGGGCGTGAAGAATTATTCGAACGTGTCTGGGGCTTAGAAGCTTTGGGAGACTCGGCAACTGTCACAGTGCATATAGCCAGAGTGCGGGAGAAGATTGAAATTGACCCATCTAACCCTCAATACGTGGAAACAGTTTGGGGAGCTGGGTATCGGTTTAGGGTTTAGAAAGGAAAGTGAAGTGAATTTGGGAAGTTTTAGTTCGGCAGTGTTGGGGTAATCTACTCCTGAGGTGAAGAAAATGTCGTTAGAATTCATACCAACTCGAGTATTTTACGAGCCAGGTGCCCTTGATTATCCCTTAGGGAAAACCCTAGTGGAGGGTTTTCAGAACATGGGGATCTCGGTAAGCCACACTACTTCCCATAATCGAATTACAGGGATTCCAGGTAATACAGCAACCGCAGCGTATCGAGAAGCCAAGCGGACATTGGTGATCGGGGTACGTCGCAGTGAAAAATTCCAATCGTGTAAACCGTCAGCCCATTATCAGTTGCCATTGGTAACCAGTTGCCCAGGCATGTGTGAATATTGTTATTTGGCCACCACGTTAGGAAAAAAACCCTATATACGGATTTATGTAAATCAAGAAGAGATACTTGAAAGAGCTTCAAAGTTAATTCAAGAACGAATCCCAGAAATTACTACGTTTGAAGGAGCTGCCACCTCAGATCCAGTTCCAGTGGAGCGGTATACAGGGGCTTTGAAGCGGGCGATTGAATTTTTTGGACATCAGCCGAACGGTCGTTTCCGCTTTGTTACGAAGTATACAGACATAGAAAGCCTACTCGATGTTAAACATGAAGGACATACTCGTTTTCGCTTTAGTTTGAATTGTTCTGAGGTCGTGAAGAAGTATGAACATGGAACCCCCTCCCCAGAAGAACGGATTATTGCCTCAGGTAAAGTGTTGAAAGCCGAGTACCCCTTAGGCTTCATTATCGCGCCCATTTTCCGGTTTCAAGGATGGCAGGATGCGTATGGACGGCTCATGGAGCGTACAGCAGAAGAATTAGCAAAAAGGGCTCTGTCTGGTTGGTCGCCAGAACAATTAACGCTAGAATTTATCTCCCATCGCTTCACTGCGAAAGCTAAAGCTAATATTTTAGAGATTTTTCCGAACTCCTCGTTACCCATGAAAGAAGAGGAGCGAAAGTTTAAATACGGCCAGTTTGGCTATGGAAAATATATTTATCAAGCGGAAGAGATGAAAGAAATGAAAGAGTTCTTCCAAGAACAAGCCAAGGCTTATTTCCACTCAGCTAAGGTGGAGTATTTTATCTAATCTTCTTTTACCACTACGTGAACTTTAATCGGCCCATGGACCATGAGTTACAACCTTGCCTAGTTGATTTGTATTTTGTGGATTTGTTTGAATTGTTTTTATGGCAATTTGGCAGCCAAATCTACTTGGTAGCCTATGATGAATGTTTTTAACGATCAATTAATATATATATTCAAGACTATACGCCAAAATAGGGGGAAGCTATGTCTTGGGATATAAAAAATCGTAATTGGTCAGGCACCATCGTTACCATATCAACGGCAATTTTTGCTATTGTATCTATTGTTTCAGTCTTTCTCTCTACCACTAACTGGCTGACACAGAGAGAAGCAGCACGTCCATATTTCACTTTTAAAGAATCTCCATTAATTAATCTTACAAATGAACTTAGCTTCGAATTCAAATTCAATAATGTAGGAACTCATCCGGCAATCAACCTATGCAGTATGAGCATCGTCTTTGATGAAGACTTGTTACAAGAGCCAGTTCACATTGATGATTACTCCGTGGTCAACGATATTCCTAGAGATACCACCATAAGTTTACTCCTGAATATAAAGAATACTGACTTTTTGAAAGCGGATATTAATCCACAATTTATTATTATTTCTCTTAGTTATAGAGATTTAATCACTCGCAAATCATATTTTCAAACCATTTATACTAAATGGGCTGGAGTTGTTGCTCAAAAACCTCAACCTCTTGTTCATGTGGAAGAACGTGAAAAGCAAAAAATTCTAAACTATTTGAAATTCCACCACCTAATGGATATACATTGAAATCAATCGTCAATCACCACAACATAAACTTCAATCGGGCCATGGACCCCGATGGATAAATCCATTTCAATGTCCGATGTCCGGCTGGGTCCGGAGATCATCTCGATGGCTGAGGGGGGAACTCCCAACGATATAAGCTCTTCAAGGACCTCAAAAAGGTTGTCCCGAAGTTTAGATACTTCGATAAACGTGAGATGCCGAGGCGGAAGTAGGCTTATAGCTCGTCCTCTTTGGGGGTTACTATTGATCACGATTGTGCCAGAGAGAGCAATTCCCCAATCCGCTCCAGTAACGCCAAGCTCAGCTTGAGCGGCGAGGGAGTATCTTTCACGTGGGTTTTGGGCGGCCTGGGTATAGCGGACTAAAGGCCATTCTAAAGCCGCAAAGGCGAACTCAGCTACTGTGGGGAGCATATCCCAAGCCACGATTGCTTGCTGCTTATTCGGCCAAATCGCTTGCTGATCTCTAAACCATTCTCGAAGACACTTCACAGTATCCTCCAGTGATTTAACGATTGTTCCTTTACCACCTAAGGCTTGCCAATTGGTTAAGAAGGTCAAAGCTCGTTCTTCAGGATTCGATAAATGGTATTGTGGAACGTTGATTGAAACGGGTTGCGGGGGTTCGATGGGTGTGGGACGCCCCAGCTTTGACGCTAGTTGACTGATGAATTCGTTAGTGTGGGTCAATATTCTCACCTCATTTTAGACAATTGAGTCAAATTAGGAAATTCTACTTATGTTTTAATTCTGACCACATTTGCATGAAAGATTTAGGTGCCACTTTGGGAAGGGTACGACTTTTTGTCCAGTTGGAAAGTGGGGGGGGGCCACCCGAGATGCGCCCATTACGAACAAAAGGCATTTGTAAGCGAGAGCCTAGACGAAGTACCCTGCGCAAGGTCCTTTCATGGGTAAAGAAGTAGCGATAAGCTTTAAATATTTGCTGTTCAATTTTAGGGGTATGTCCACTGAGAGTTTTGCGGGCTCGAAGTTTTACTAATAGATCATGGAGTGGAATGCGTACTGGGCAGGCCTCGGAGCAAGCGCCACAAAGTGAGGAGAAGAAGGGAAGGTGTCCCCATTTTTCCCAATCCTTTTCTAAAAGTGGCGTGATCACCGAGCCGATTGGACCTGCATAAACAGAGCCATAGGCGTGCCCCCCGATTTGACGGTAGACAGGGCATACATTAAAGCAGGCTCCACACCGGATGCAGTTTAAGGCAGTACGAAATGTTTTATCCCCTAGAATTTCTGAGCGGTTATGGTCCAGGATCACGAGGTGGAATTCTTCGGGACCATCTGAATCAGAAGTGTGTTTAGGGGGAGTGAGGATCGTTGTATAGCTGGATAACCTTTGCCCTGTCGCGCTCCGAGCGAGTAAATTAAGCATCACGTCAAGTTCTCGAAACGAGGGAACGATACGTTCCATGCCCATGAGTGTGATTTGAACGCGAGGTAGAGTACTAACCATCCGCCCATTTCCTTCATTGGTAACCATGACAATGCTACCCGTATCGGCCACGGCAAAGTTGCACCCGGTGATTCCCATATCCCCTTGGAGAAAGCGTTCACGCATTTGAAGTCGGACGAAACGCGTAAGAGTGGGGGTGTCTGAGGTTAACTCATGGCCAGCGATGGGGTTGAATAACTCTGTCACTTGTTGGCGCGTCTTATGCATAGCAGGGACAATAATATGCGAGGGAGGCTCTCCGGCTATTTGGATGATGTATTCTCCGAGGTCCGTTTCTATGACTGTGGAGCCCTCGTTTTCCAAGGCATGATTGAGATGTATCTCCTCTGAGATCATCGACTTAGATTTAATCACGTTTCTGGCTTCATGTTCCCACACAATATTCCTCACGTAGGCGACAGCATCTACTGGGGTTTTGGCAAGATGAACATGCCCACCCTGTTTTTCGACCTGTACGATGAGTTGTTGTAAATAATAGTCTAGATTGGCGACGACATGTGTACGGATGGTTTCTCCGGCTTGACGCCATTTTTCCCAATCGCCCAGTTCTTCAGTAGCTTTATACTTATTATTTCGTAAACGGTCGGTAGCTCTGCGAGTGGCTAAACGCAAGAAATCATCGGCCAGAGCCTTATCAACAAGTTGATCAATAGTTAAGTTGTAGATGGTCATGACTTCATTCCCTCCCCCAGCAACTGAATGATATGCATGGTTTTCACGGGCTTATTAAGCTTTTCAAGGTAGCCTGAAATATTCATTAGACATCCCATATCCATACCTAGAAGCAAATCCGCTCCAGAGTCGAGAACATGTTGAGCTTTTTCGGCAACCATCGCCCCTGAAATTTTGGGCATTTTAACCGAAAAAGTTCCCCCAAAACCGCAACAGAGGTGAGCTTCGGGTAAAGGAAGAAGTTCTAAGTTTTTTACTTGTTTCAAAAGTGTTATTGGAGCATCGCCAATCTCCAAAAGCCGTGTGGCGTGGCAAGATGGATGATATGTAGCTTGAGCAGAATATTTAGCCCCTAGATCAGGTTTTTTTAAGACATCAACGACGAATTGGGTAAATTCGTAACTTTTCTGGATGAGATTATTAGCTTTCTTGAGGTAAGCGGGTTCTTTTTCAAATAGAGTAGGGTAGTAGTGATGAATCATCGCAATACATGAACCGCTTGGGCCTACTACGATTTCGCTGTGCTCAAAGGAATCAATGAGCATACGGGCGACTTCTCGAGCGTCATCAAAATAACCGGAATTAAAAGCTATTTGCCCACAACAGGCTTGTCCTTCAGGGACGTCTACGGTATGCCCCAAGTATTTTAGGATTCTGGCCATTGTCAGACCCATTTCTGGATATAAAGCATTAGCTAGGCAGGTAGCAAAGAGAGAAACCTTCATTCAAACACCATCCCTTCGTGGCGGTTAGCCAACGGATAATCTCAAGGTTTGTAAGAGATAGTATTTCCTAGTAATACAGTTTTTGATGCGAGTTGGAGTGTAAATAAAGAGAAGTTACTGGCTCTATGTGGCCAATAACTTCTCTTTATTTTATCCGAGGATCGGAACATTAGGTTCATTGTACCAGATGGAGATAACGGTAGCAGTTCCGGTGCTCTGAGTGATGTTGACTACCTTGAGCCAGTTGTTGTCCTCTAACCATAGATTAATTTCTTTATCTAAAATTCGATAATCTGGGGAACTGAATATCTTGACTTTCATGGTTGCGCATCCTTTCAACTAGCCATTTTTATCCAAATCGTAAGACTCCCACTTCGACAAGTGGGAGTGGTACACCTTATTCTGCTTCGGTGACGAAAGCCTCCAGTGGAGGGTTTCGCCGAGCCGCCTTTCCCCATAGGAATACTTAGCGGCGAAGGAGGTAGAGTCCATCCTACGGCGCGAAAGTATTCTTCAGGGGTTCAGCGCCTTCGGCATAAGTAATCCTTCAGCGCGATAGTATACTTTAAGGGTTGTGCGCTTTCGGCGATAATGTCCACTGGACATTATCGTCACTGGAGACTTACGTCACCGAAGACTCGATGTTCAACTTTAGTTGAACGAGTTCACTCATATATCTCTTATCATACGTGAGGCATACAGTTTGTCAAGCTGATGATAAGCTCTACCTAACCGAAACGTCGAAAAGCATAGCCAAAATCAATAAGTGATGATTGGTGACATACTCCCACCACCTAAGAGGTGGGGGCTTCTTGGGACGTACCGACTAATGCCGATATTATTACCAAGCTATCCCCGTTTGCCCAACGGTTCTTAGTAGTATCAGGCTATACCCATTATCCG